>Ga0307990_1000458_pt1 | contig 36604 bp, 36 predicted proteins | sample EllFjometagen129_FD_203168 | JGI IMG/M metagenome (GOLD analysis project Ga0307990, IMG submission 203168) | Marine microbial communities from Ellis Fjord, Antarctic Ocean - #129 | ecosystem: Environmental > Aquatic > Marine > Unclassified | place: Southern Ocean | collected 2014-10-08
GAGCTGGTTGGCAAGAGGGACTAAGGAGGGCACTATATCGATTTTCTCCTGACCTTAAGATCTCAATTGCTTCATTTGGATCGGAGCCTTATGAACCTTTCCAGGCTGAGAATGCTACCTACTACAATATTTACCGGGAACCGCTAAAAGGAAACCGTTGGCAGCGGTCCTTTGAAAACTGGAAACACCGTTCATTCAAGCAGGAGGAGTTTTCCCGGATTCTTGAAGTTTATGAACTTGTTCATCCAGACCTGGTATTCATCTTTGGAACGGAAAATCCATTTGGTTTATTGACAGATCAATTTTCTGTACCAACTGTGATCTCGATCCAGGCTGTGATCAATGGGCTGATAAGGAACCTGTTATATGGATTGACTGGCGGACAGATAGTTAGGGAATTCTTCTCTCGAGAGACGATCATCGGGCAGGGGATTTTCCATAAACGGTGGTCCCAAAGAAAATATGCTCACGTGGAACGACAGATCTATCAACAGAATGACTATTATTGCGGTCGTACTGGCTGGGATCATAACTGGATGACCCTGTTAAACCCAACAGCGCGGTATTTTCATATTGACCGGGTTTTGAGGGATTCATTCTACAATGCCGAGTGGATATTAGAAGACAGCGAACCCAACCAGATCTTCTCATTGTGCGGCAATGCTTCATTTAAGGGGGGTATCACGCTGGTCAGGGGAATGATTCATTTGAAAAAAAATGGGAATGACCAATTTAGACTCAGAATAGCCGGTGTGGATCCAGAGAGTTCAGTTGGAACATATATCAGCAAGCTCCTGAAGCAGGCAGATATGGAAAGCCAGGTAGATTTATTGGGTCGACTGGATCCAGAACAGATCATCGCTGAAATGAAAGTTGCCAGGATCTTTGTGCTTCCCTCTCATATGGATAATAGTCCCAACAGTCTAGCGGAAGCCATGATGCTGGGTATGCCCTGTATCGTTTCAAATGCCGGAGGAATACCATCCATGATCCGGGACGGGATTGATGGATTGGTCTATCCGCACAAAGAGATCGCTACCTTGGCGAAAAAAATCGAATCACTGATCAACGATCCTTCTCTGGCCAACTCCCTTGGAAAAGCTGCCCGGGAAATTGCGTTGGAAAGACATGATCCATCCCAGATCGTCGATTTAACTCTTGCCATGTATCAGGATGTACTTTCTTCGGGGAGGGTGCAATGAAATTTCTACTTGTGGGATTTGGATCCATCGGACGAAGGCATTTCCAGAACTTAGTAACACTGGGTGAAAAGGATATCCTGTTTTACCGGACTCATCAAAGCACATTGGATGACACTGCGCTGGCAGATTATCAAGTAGAGCCTGATCTGGTCTCCGCTTTGGCGCAGAATCCAGACGCCGTCATCATTGCCAACCCCACAGCATACCACCTGGATGCGGCGATTCCGGCTGCCAGGCAGGGCTGCCATATCTTATTGGAGAAACCGATTTCCCATTCCATGCAGAGAGTTGAAGAATTCTCAAAGATCGTTCAGGAAAGCGGTTCCAGGGTTTTGGTAGGATTTCAATTTCGATATCATCCCAATCTGCTAAAAATTAAGGAACTGCTGGAGGGTCAAAAGATTGGCCGGGTTTTATCTTTCCGATCCCATTGGGGAGAATACCTCCCGGACTGGCATCCCTGGGAAAATTTCAGGAATAGCTATGCTGCCAGAAAAGAGCTTGGAGGTGGAGTGTTGTTAACACTTTGCCACAACTTTGATTACTGTAGATGGCTGTTCGGGGAAGGGGAGATTCATTCATCTATCCTGGGTTACTCCAGTGGTTTTGATATCAATGTTGAAGATACTGCAGAGGTTGTAATGAAGTTTGCTGAAAATGTTATAGGCAGCTTACATCTGAATTTCACTCAGCAACCGCCCAAACATATTTTAGAAATTGTTGGAACAAAAGGATCGATTAATTGGGATTACTACCAGAATAAAGTAGAAGTGGTTGTGTTTAACGATAACCATCAACCAGATAAGGTGACATATACCTGTCCAGATGATTTTGACCGTAATGATCTGTTTCTCCAAGAAATGAAACACTTTGTAGGTATTATTAATCAGAACCGTAAACCAATATGTTCTTTGGATGATGGTATTAAAGCATTAAGTTATGCTTTAGAGGCTGGAAAGAGAGGAGATCTGTGAGCTCATATATAAATTTACTTCCGGAAGTGATCGTGTATCCTTTACGTAGATTGAAATATATGGTCTTTCAAAGGGATCGCTATTTGAAGTTCAATAGGCTTCGAGAAGGGATATCTGACGAAGGGTATTCATTAAAACCTTTTGATGATTTTCAATGTATTTTTATCCACATACCAAAATGTGCTGGACAGTCTGTTCGAAATACCTTATTTGATAATCTTCAGCCAGGGCACATTAATGCTTATTCGTATCAGTATATATTTCCTAGATCAATTTATAATCGCTATTTCAAATTTACATTTGTGAGGAATCCATGGGATAGGTTGGTCTCCGCTTACTTCTTCATGAAATCTGGTGGTGCTCATAAGAAGGATCAGAATTGGACAGACCAGAATTTGGCAATGTATCCTGATTTTTCCACTTTTGTTCTTGAAGGACTCCAACTTTCACGTATCCAGGCCTGGCCTCATTTCCGCCCCCAGGTGGATTTCCTCAGAGGACAGAATGGGAAGATCGAACTCGATTTCATCGGCCGTTTTGAGAACCTTCAGGAAGATTTCAATCACGTTCGGGATCACCTGGGCCAGCGCGGTGAACTGCTTTTTATTAATCAAACAAAAACAATACGGGAACATTATCAAACTTACTATTCAGATGAGTTACGTGAAATAGCTGCCGATGTTTACAAAGAGGATATAGAAGCGTTTGATTACAGGTTTTAAGCGAAGGTTTTCGGACTGATTCCTAAAATCCAATTCAGAGGATAGAACCATGAAAAGACTGGAACCGAGAATTTTATTCAGAAATTTGTTGATAGAGATTGTTATCTACGGTATTCTGGTCTTTGGTTACTACCTGCTAGTCCTGCGCTGGCTGGATGATTGGTTGATGATGGTCTTTAACACTAATCTCGTTTATTATGCTTTCGTTGGCCTGGGGATGATATTTATTCAAGCAGTATTGCTGGATTTTGTCACATCTTTTCTTATGAAATTCATTAAAACTGACCAGTTTGGCATCAGGAGGATTCTGGATGTATTTTCCGATCGCTGATGTAACCGTAAGCCCTGTTTTGTTGATGAGCGTCGGATTCCTGGTGGGGATCCTGGGCGGTTTCTTCGGCGTGGGGGGAGGATTCCTGGCAGGGCCAATGATGTTCTGGACCGGTGTGCCAATGAACTTCGTGGTTGGGACCGATCTGGCCCACATGACCGGAAAATCCCTGGTGGCAGCCCGCCGTCACCGAGCCCTGGGACATGTGGACCTCAAACTTGGGCTCTATATGGTGCTTGGTACAGTGGTCGGGGTAGAAATTGGTGCCAGGATCATCGAAGCGCTTCAGGAAACAGGGACTATTGAACTTACTGTGGGTATTACCTATATTGTCATCCTGGTGTCTATCAGCGCGTTTACCGCTTGGGAAAGCATTCGGGCGATCCAAATGGTGCGTACCGACCAGATCGATGTCAATGAAGCGGTTGGCTTTCAGGGGTTGTCTAAGCGGATCCAGGCAGTGAATATTCCACCTATGGTTTCTTTCCCAGTATCCGGTATTGAATGTATCTCGCTCTGGATGGTCTTGGGCGTAGGGTTCATTACAGGGATCCTGGCTGGAAGCCTGGGTGTTGGTGGTGGTTTTATCCGGATGCCTATGCTCGTTTATGTATTGGGAATTCCTACCCATGTAGCTGTTGGTACGGATTTATTTGAGATTGTATTTTCGTCCGCATTCGGGACCATTACCCATGCTATCAAGGGAAATGTGGATATACTGATGGCGCTGGTGATGCAAACCGGGGCTGCTCTCGGGGCCCAAATCGGCGCGAACGCGACTCGTTTTTTTGCTGGTCCGCGGATACGATTAGCTTTTTCGGTTTTACCGTTAATTGGAGCAATTATGGTTATTATTAGATTAGCTGGCGGAGTCATGGGGCATTAAGGAGGATTATTCCTAGATATGAAAATCCTAATTTATATGGATAGCGAAAAGTATCACCATCCCCCTGTATTAATGGGAAAGATTATCGCTGAGGCATCCGGTGGAGAGATCAATGTCCTTGTGGTTGTTCCTAAAGGTGGTCACATAGAGAATGGGGAAGCAGTAGTGGAACAGGTAAAGCTAGATTTGGAAGGCTGCTCCTCCAATGTATTTATTAAGCAGGGTAATTCAAAAAAGATCATTAAAGAAGAATTGGACCGTGAGCCGTATCAATTAGTAATAGCTGATACGGATAGGATCAATCGCTTAAAGAAATCCATCGAAGTGGATCCTGTGCTGATCAAACAATCTGCTATCTCGCTCTTGTTAACCCAGCAAACCAAACCGAAGGTAAACAACATCTTGCTTTGTTCCGGGTGTAAAGAGGATGACCATTCTTTGATTATTCAGGCTTCAAGGCTTGCAGCTGATCTGGGTGCTTCGGTAACCCTGTTGCATGTTTTTCCAGGTGCTGTCCCGAGTATGTATACCGGTTTGGATCAAATAGAAGAAACTGTGGATGAGATGCTGCAAACAGATACACCATTTGCGCAATACCTGAGAAGGGGAGTGGAAATATTAAAAGAGAATAATATTGAATCGGAAGTAAAAATACGACGAGGGATTCCTATTGAAGAGATCATCCGGGAAACCCAGGTTGAAAATTATGACCTGGTTGTGATCGGGTCCTCGAAGGTTGATCAAGGGTTGATCGAAATGCTCTTGGGAAACCTTGCGGTTAAGATCATAAACCGTATAGATCTGCCCGTTTTAGTCATTGGAACCCGGGCTCTAGCGTAGGAAAACAGTCAGATTTAGAAACAGGTCGCTGTGGTATGATATGCAGTCGATTTTTTCAAGAATATATAATAAAACCACTTTGTGGATGATAAGAAAATAAGGAGATACTTAGCACTATGAAGAATAACGGAAAGATTATCGAACCCTACGGCGGCGAGCTAGTAAACCTCATCGTCAGCGATGAGGAAAGAGAAGAATGGCTGGATAAAGCGAATCAATATCCTTCACATCAGTTAACCGATCGCTCCCTGCATGACCTCGAGCTATTGGCTGTTGGAGGATTTTCACCCCTGACTGCTTTTATGGGTGAAGATGACTATAATGGCGTTTTGGCTGATATGAGATTGGCCAATGGTACGCTGTTCCCTATTCCGATCACGCTCACTATTCAAAAGGAAGCTTTGCCAAGTCGTGGCGAATGGATCACCCTCCGTGATTCCCGCAACTATATCATTGCAGTGATGCGAATTGAGGAAGTTTACCGTTGGGACCCGATTGAAGAAGCTACCCGGGTTCTGGGATCAACAGATCACCGACATCCCTTGGTTTCGGAAATGGAACAGTGGGGTGACCTTTGTATATCTGGTGAACTGAGAGTGATCAATTTGCCAATCTATTACGATTTTGCGGATATTAGAAAATCTCCTCAAGAAGTACGGGAAATTCTTGCCAAGATTGGCAACGAAGATGTTACTGCCTTCCAGACCCGCAATCCGATGCACCGCGTCCATGAAGATCTGACCAAACGAGCCATTGATCGAGTTGGTGGAAGCTTATTGATCCATCCTGTGGTTGGATTGACCAAACCGGGAGACGTAGATCATTTCACACGAGTCCGTGTTTACAAAGCACTGGTTGAGAACTATTACGATTCAACCACTGTTTTGAGTTTGCTGCCCCTGGCCATGCGCATGGCAGGCCCAAGGGAAGGACTCTGGCATGCCATTATTCGCCGCAATTACGGTGCGAATCATTTTATCGTGGGCCGTGATCATGCTGGTCCTGGTAAAGATTCCAAAGGGAAACCATTTTATGGTCCTTACGATGCCCAGGAGTTGGTTGAGCAGCATCAGGAAGAAACCGGTGTGACTGGGGTGTTCTTTAACGAACTGGTTTACATCGCCAAAGATGATATATATGTTGCCAAGGAAGATGCGCCTGCTGATGCAGAGGCAAAATTCATCTCTGGTACACAGGTCAGGGAAGAATATCTTAATAAGGGAAAAGAACTGCCTGGCTGGTTCACTCGCAAGGAAACAGCTGAGATCCTGCGCGATTCTTATCCACCGCTGCACAAACAAGGTTTATGCATCTGGTTTACAGGGTTGAGCGGATCTGGGAAATCCACTATCGCAGAGGCTTTGTCGCCTATGCTGCTGGAACGCGGCCGGGAAGCAACCACCCTGGATGGCGATGTGGTGCGAACCCATTTATCCAAAGGTTTGGGATTCAGCAAAGAGGATCGCGACACCAATATTTTACGGATCGGTTTTGTTGCAGGTGAAATTGCTCGCCATACCGGCACCGTGATATGCGCCGCGATCAGTCCTTATAGCAAAACCCGAAACGAAGCCAGAAAAATGGTGGGCGGAAACCAGTTCATCGAGATCTTTGTTAACACCCCGCTGGAAACATGTGAAGAACGGGATATCAAAGGCCTTTACGCCAAAGCTCGGAGCGGTGAGATCAAAGGATTTACCGGTATTGATGATCCGTATGAAGAACCAGTGAATCCCGAAATCAATGTAACAACTGAAAAGAAAACCCCTACGGAATGTGCCAGGGAAATTATTGATTACCTGGAAGACAGAGGCTTCTTGAAACCCGATGGGTTCAGCTCTGCAAAATAAATTGTGATAATTGAGGTTCCTCTGCCGGTTTTGCGACTGGCAGAGGAATTCAAAAAAGGGAGTGGTCAATGACAGGAATCCAGGAATTATTCGACCTGACTGGCAGGACGGCCATAGTCACTGGCGGGGCCGGTTTTCTGGGACAGCAATTCTCAGAAGCCCTGATTGAATCTGGAGCAAATGTGGTCGTTGCTGATATCAATCAAAAAATTGCATCAGAGTCTGCTGAAATGTTGAAAAGGGATGGGGGAGAAGCAATAGGTGTTACCCTGGATGTTACAGATCCATCCTCCGTTGAACAGTTGGTGGTTTTAACACAAAAAAAATATGGTGGAATAGACATTTTGGTGAATTCCGCTGCCATGGACCCCAAGTTCGAAAGAGATTCCAAAACCTCCCATGTAACATCTTTTGAAGAATTCCCCCTGCAATCATGGAAAGAAGCGCTCGATGTAAACCTTACCGGTATGTTCTTAACTTGCCAGGCAGTTGCCAAGGTGATGAAAGAGACAGGAAAAGGTTCAATTATCAATATTTGTTCCACCTATGGCATCTCTGGCCCTGATCAGCGTCTATATAAATCCCTCGGTGAACCGCGTTTATACAAACCGGTCTATTACACAGTTAGCAAAGCAGGTGTGCTCGGGTTAACAAAATATATTGCTACTTATTATGAAGGAACTGAGATCCGTTGCAATGCCCTTACCCCCGGTGGTGTGGAAAGAGACCATGATCCCGCTTTTAAGGAAGCTTATAGCCAGCGAACCGTCTTGGGACGAATGGCATATCCTCACGAGATGAAAGGAGCAGTCGTTTTTCTGGCTTCTGAAGCATCGAGTTATATGACTGGAACAAACCTGGTTGTAGATGGAGGGTGGACAGCATGGTAGAAGTTCTGGCGCTTATCCCCGCGAGGGGAGGATCGAAAGGCATTCTTCGCAAAAATATCAAGAATTTGGGGGGGCATCCCCTGATCGCTTACAGCATAACTGCCGGTTTGAGGTCAAAACTGGTTACCAGAACTATCGTTTCGACAGATGACGAGGAAATAGCCCGGGAAGCCAAGAAATATGGTGCTGAGGTTCCTTTTTTGCGTCCCGAAGAAATTGCCCTCGATCATACCAGGGACCTGCCAGTTTTTCAGCATGTTATATCCTGGCTTAAAGAAAACGAAGATTATCGACCTGAAGTAATCGTACAGCTCCGACCAACTAGCCCTTTCCGTCCTCCGGCGCTTGTGGATGACGCGGTACAAATATTGCTTGACAATCCTGGGGCGAGTTCTGTGCGGGGGATTGTGCCCTCTAAGCAGAATCCTTATAAAATGTGGATGGTTCAAGAAGGAGGATTGATGGATCCTCTTCTTGATACCAAGTTTATTGAACCTTATAATATGCCGCGCCAGGACCTACCAAAGACTTTCTGGCAAACGGGCCATATCGATGTCATCAGGACTCAAACAATCCTGGATGGTTCTATGAGCGGGGAGAATGTCTACGCTTGCCAGATAGATCCTTGGTTTTCGGTAGATCTGGACAGTATTCTGGATTGGGAGGGTGCCGAGTCCCGCATATCTACCCTTGGAGATGGCATAGTATTACCTGATGGATATTCTCTGATGATCCCAAAGGATATTTCATTATTGGTGCTTGATTTTGATGGTGTGATAACTGACGATAGAGTCTATGTCAACCAGCATGGAGAAGAAATTGTTGCTGCCCATCGGGGTGATGGTATGGGTATCTCCAGCCTGAAGAAAACTGGCGTTGAAGTGATCATTTTGTCGAAAGAGAAGAATCCTGTTGTCAAAGCCCGGGGGGATAAACTTAAAACGCCAGTCTATCAAGGTATTGATGACAAAGGAAAGAAATTGGCTGAGATCATTAAGGAAAAAGGGCTTACCTCCGAACAGGTTGTGTATGTTGGCAATGATGTCAATGACCTCCCCTGTTTTCCGTTGGTTGGATTAGCTGTCGCGGTAGCTGATGCCCATCCTGCTGTTATTGGTCAGGCTGGTTTGGTATTAAAGAAAAAAGGTGGCTTTGGGGCTGTGCGTGAAATTTGCGATTTGATATTAGGAGCGCAGTCCGCAAAAAGATAAGTAATGAGTTTGGGAGAAGGTCTATGAAACGAGAAGTGAAAGTGGGAAACCGCTATGTGGGTGATGGCCATCCGGTCTATATTATTGCTGAGATTGGCATCAATCATAATGGAAGTATTGATATTGCCAAAGAATTGATCGATGCTTCTGTAGAAGCTGGTTGCAATGCGGTGAAATTCCAAAAGAGAACCCCGGAATTGTGTGTACCTGACGACCAAAAAGATAAAATGCGCCATACTCCCTGGGGATATATCAGCTACATGGAATACCGCGAGAAAGTGGAGTTTGGAAAAGACGAATTCAGTGAAATCGTGGAATATAGCCAGGAAAAGGGGATTGATTGGCAGGCCTCTGCCTGGGACGAACCGTCGGTAGATTTTTTGGAAGAATTTTCTCCGACCGCTCACAAGGTGGCTTCCGCTTCATTGACTGATTCGGCCCTGTTGTTGAAAATGCGTCAGCAGGGAAGGCCGATTATCTTATCCACGGGTATGTCTCAAATGGAACAGATCCAGGCTGCGGTTGAGTTGGTTGGGACAGATGATTTGATCCTGGCTCACTGCACCAGCGCCTATCCCTGTCCTCCTGCAGAACTGAATTTGAAAATGATTCAAACACTGCGGGAAATGTATTCCTGTCCAATCGGCTATTCCGGCCACGAAGTTGGCTTGCCAACAACAGTTGCTGCGGTAACCCTTGGTGCTTCCTTGATTGAACGGCACATTACTTTGGACCGGGCAATGTGGGGTTCAGATCAGGCTGCGTCCATAGAACCAGGGGGTTTAAGAAAATTGGTGAAATACATTCGTGTAGTTGAAGAAGCTCTTGGGGATGGCGTGAAAATTGTTTATGAGAGTGAACAGCCAGGCTTGGAGAAATTACGTCGAACAGATACTCTTCCCATACGTGGACGTTATCAAAAAGACTAAACCAGGATTATAAGATCCTGAGTTTCAAACGAAAAACCATGTTTGAGTTATCCGGGTTATACAATAGGGGAATACGCAAACTGCAGCTATTTAGCCGTATCAAACGGTTAAATAGGATGATAGCGGCTCATTCATATCCGGAAGAAAAACGGAAACCCATAATTTTCTTTAATGCATCAGCCCGTTTAGAAGGACTAAATCTTAATGCTGCCTTTGGCTTGATCTCGAGTTGGGGTGTGCAGTTGGCGGGTCGAAAGGTGGTCCATTTTGCTTGTCGGTCCGGGATGAGTCAGTGTGTTCTCGGGGCAGGGTTGGGTGATCCCAAGAGCCCCCCGCCGTGCCAGGGCTGTATCCAACATACGCGATTATTTACCGGGGCGGCCCAAACAGCCTGGTTTGACTATCGCGAGGATCCTGACCTAAGAAAAAAACTGGAAGAAAAAACAGTTAAAGATCTGGAAAATTTCAGTTACCAGGAGCGCCCTCTTGGAAACCTGGTGCTGCCAAGTTTGCGCTGGATCTTGCGGAGATATACTCTGCAGGAAGATGAACTCACTCATCACTTATTCTCGGAATATATTCTTTCCGCCCATAATATCGCTGTAAATTTTACTGAGCTCATCGATAAACTGGGACCTGATACAGTGGTTGTTTTTAATGGATTGCAGTATCCAGAAGCTATGGTTCGTTGGGTTTCACAGGGGCAAGGTATCCGGGTGGTTACCCATGAGGTAAATTTGCAGCCGTATTCGGCTTTTTTCACTGATGGGCAGGCTACTATATACCCGATGGATATCCCGGACGATTTCAGATTATCCGCTCAGCAGAACCAGGTCCTTGACAGCTACCTGGTAAAAAGATTCAAAGGTGATTTTAGAATGGCGGGTATTCAATTCTGGTCAAAGATGGATCAATTGCCAGATGAATTTCTGTCATTTGCCAGCAATTTCAAGGCTATTATTCCTGTGTTTACGAATGTTATTTTTGATACCAGTCAGGCTCACGCAAACACATTATTCAGAGATATGTTTGAATGGTTGGATATTGTATTTCAAAAAGCTGTCCAACATCCGGGTATTCTGTTCGTGATCAGGGCTCATCCCGACGAGATGAGAAGAGGGAAAAGCAGCCAGGAAAGTGTTATGTCCTGGGCGAAAGAAAGCGGTGCGGCGGATGTTCAAAATATAAAATTGATTGGTCCCGATGAAACACTTAGTTCATATGAATTAATCCAGCGTTCAAAATTCACTATGGTTTATAACTCATCCATAGGATTGGAAGCAACGCTGCTTGGGGCTGCGGTTCTGTGTGCTGGAAAGGCCCGTTATACACAGTACCCCACAGTGTACTATCCGGATTCGCGGAAAGCGTATGACGATGAACTGGAAAACTTTTTGTTGGCAGATGAGATCCAGGTACCGGAAGAGCACTACGAGTATGCTCGAAAATTCCTCTATTATCAGCTCTACAGGGCATCTCTTCCCTTTGATGAATTTCTTTATGAGCATCCAACACCGGGTTATGTGCAAATTAAATCTCTGTCTTGGAAAGACTTTTTACCTGGTGAGTCACGGGTGCTGGATCTTGTGGTTAATGGGATTACAGATGGAAGTCCATTTGAACTGGAGAATGATTTATCATGAAGGTGTATTATCAGACTAAAAGATTGCTTAAATTAGGCCGGTTGGAACTTCGAAGAGCTCAAGTTGCACTTCGCTGGGGCCGAGATGTCCTGGATAGAACCCCATCAGTTTTCGGGAATGCGATCCCCAAAGCAGGATCCCATTTGTTAATACAAGTTCTATTAGGTTTGACAGAAATCGGACCCTTCGTGAATCCTGGCTTTCCACCTGTAAATAGATTCGAGGGGAATACTCGGTTGGAGTTACCAGAAAGGATTATTGAGTTAAATAAGATGCGTCCAGGAGATATTCGTTATGGATATGCTGCCTGCCGGGAACCTTTATTGTCTGCAATCACTGGTCCGAATCGGGCATCTGTGTTTATTTACCGGGACCCAAGAGATCAACTGGTTTCCCATGTTTTCTATGCTAAAGATATTCACACCGGTCATGGAATGCATGATTATTACAATAATGTCCTTACGACCATGGAAGAACGTTTAAATGTCGCAATCGAGGGCTGCGACCTACCTGGCTTAGGGCTGCCCACAGTCTGGGAGCGGTATGCAGAACATTTCGGCTGGTTTGAAAGGGATGATGTATTATGTTTGAAATTCGAAGACCTGATCCTGAATAAGGAAAGGGCAATCGGAGATTTGCTGGATTATATTGAAGGATTTGGGGTTGATTTCTCGGTTCCAAGGCAGCAAGCGATCGTAGTCCTCAGTGAATCAATCAAACCGAAAAAATCAGGGACTTTCCGAAAAGGCCAGCCGGGAAACTGGAAAGCCCATTTCACAAAAGAAAATAAACGCAGGTTTAAAGCAGTTGCTGGAGATTTGCTGAGCCGCCTCGGTTATGAAGATAATGACCAGGATTGGTAGACTAGTTATTCTGGAAAATCCATGTCTATAAAAAAGCCACTCTGTTCTATCGTAATCCGTGCTTTTAATGAAGAGGAACATCTCGGTAAATTATTAACCGGTATTGAGCAGCAAACTTTCCAGGATAAGGAAACCCTGATCGTGGATTCCGGCTCGACGGATGGCACTCTTGAGATCGCCAATAGATTCGATGTCAAGATAGTGAACATCGATTCTCGGGATTTTACTTTTGGCAGGTCATTGAACAGAGGAATAAAAGAAGCTCAGGGCCGTTACATCGTGATCATTAGTGCTCATTGTTTTCCGGTATATCCTGATTGGCTGGAGCAGCTTATGAAACCATTTGAGGATAAAAAAGTGGCAGTGAGCTACGGAAAACAACGCGGAGCAGATAGCAATCATTATTCTGAGCATCAGTTTTTTAAGACATATTTCCCAGATATCAGCCAACCGGACCAGGGACAGCCATTCACGCACAATGCCAATGCCGCAATTCGTAAATCGCTCTGGTTACAGCAGCCCTATAATGAAGAGATCACCGGGTTGGAAGATCTCGCCTGGAGCAGTTGGACTAAAACCCAGGGGTATTCGATCGCCTATGTGTCTGAAGCTGAGATTGTTCATATTCATGAGGAGACTTTTAAACAGGTCCATAATCGCTATCGGCGAGAGGCGATTGCCATGAAGCAGCTCCTACCAGAAAGCTCCTTTTCGATCAGGAATATGCTCGGAATGTTCCTCCAAAAATCGACCTCCGATCTATCTCAAGCGCGTAAAGAAGGTATTTTCTGGCAGGAATTTACTGGTATCCTGAGATTTCGACTGGTCCAATATCTTGGCACATGGCAGGGGTACCGATATTCCGGAAAAATTGACCAAAAATTGCACAGGAAATTTTATTATCCTCCAGGCTCCCTCACAGAAAAGATACCAGAGTCCCGCCCGATCGAACCCATCAGCTACCCTGGTGAGGAGTAAATAAAGATGACTAAACTCGCAGCCCTTGTGCCAATGAGACATCATTCTCAAAGGGTGCCGGAAAAAAACTTCCGCCATCTAGCAGGTAAACCACTCTTCCATCACATACTAGCTACATTGGTGGATGTCCCGGAACTGGATCTGATCTATGTGGATACTGACAGCCCGGTTATCGCAAATGGCATCGAGGAATCATTCCCAGCAGTTAAAATCATCGATCGGCCAGAGGATCTACGGGCGGATGATGTATCGATGAACCGGATCATTGCTCATGATATGTCTGTGATTGGAGCAGATCTTTATTTGCAGACCCACAGCACAAATCCATTACTGCAGGCAGGGACGATCTCTAAAGCCATTCAGGTATATCTTGAGAACAGCGCCAAGTTTGATTCCCTTTTTTCCGTAACCAGGGTGCAAACACGCCTCTATGATCGGGAAGGCAAGGCGATCAATCATAATCCGGGAGAATTGATCCAAACCCAGGATTTACCACCCTTATACGAAGAGAATTCCTGTATATACATGTTTACAGAAGCCGGTCTCAAGCAGAACGGCCATCGAATAGGGCATTTGCCCTACATGTATGAAATCTCCCCGGATGAAGCCTGGGATATAGATACCCCCTTTGATTTCGAAATTGTTGATTTTCTAATGAAGAAAAAGACTGAGTGATATTATGCCTACTGTATTATTATCCGCACCTTATATGATTCCTTTCCTGGACCGCTTTAGACCGGTTCTCGAAAATTTCGGACTTGAGTTATTAATCGCAGATGTGGAAGAGCGGCTGGAAGAAGCTGAATTGCTGGATTATGCGGGAAAATATGATGGTGTGATTTGCGGCGATGATCGTTATACCCGTCGGGTGATTAAAGCTTCTATACCCAGACTGAAAGTGATCTCCAAATGGGGCACAGGTATAGATTCAATTGATAGGGAAGCATGTAATGAGTATGGTGTGATGGTTGGAAATACACCTAATGCTTTCACTGAACCAGTGGCGGATAGTGTTTTTGGATATATGCTGGCATTTGCCCGCCAACATCCCTGGATGGACCGGGCGATGAAAAATGGGGTCTGGAAGAAGATTGCTGGCAAGACTTTGAGGGAATCTACACTGGGTATTATTGGGATTGGCAATATTGGAAGTGCACTGGTGAAAAGAGCACAACCGTTTGGGATTAAAGTCCTTGGCAATGATATTCGCGAAATCGATCCTGAATTCGTAATGACATCCGGACTTGAGATGGTGGAGCTTGAGGAATTATTATCACAGGCTGACTTTGTGAGTGTGAATTGTGGTCTTAATCCAACCAGTAGGCACTTGATTGATGAGAAGGCTTTTTCCCTGATGAAACCGGATGCTGTTTTGATCAATACTGCGAGAGGGCCGATCGTGGAAGAGGAAGCCCTGATCACGGCCCTGCGGGAAGGAAGAATAGCCGGAGCGGCCATAGATGTATATGAATATGAACCGCTTCCGGAGGATAGTCAGCTGAGGGAATTTCCCCAGGTTTTGCTAGCCCCGCATAATGCCAATTCCAGCCCACAGGCCTGGGAGAAGGTACACTGGAATACAATAAAGAACTTGCTTGATGGCTTGGAAATCGATTATCAGATCAATGCACAAGGTGAGGTCCAATGAAAAAACAATATGTCGTAGTCACCGGGGCCGCAGGGGGTATTGGCCGGGCAACTGCTAACTACTTTGCAAAAAAAGGCTGGATTGTGATTGGAATCGATCGATCGACATATGATGGTGATTTCCCTCAGAACGGACTTTTCATACAGGCAGATGTATCTCTTGAAAAAGATTGGCAAGTTATCCAGGAGAAATTGGCTGAACGGACATCCAGCCTGGATGCATTGGTGAACAACGCAGCCATCCAAGTCACCAAACCCATTGTCGAGACGACGGTTGAGGAATGGGATAGCGTATTGAATGCCAACTTGCGTTCTGTTTTCTTGAGTGTGAAAATGCTTTTTCCCGCGTTAAAAGCGAAACATGGTGGAGCGATCGTGAATGTTTCATCTGTCCATGCAGTTGCGACATCCAAGGATATTGCTGCTTATGCAGCAAGCAAAGGGGGAATGCTGGCCCTTACTCGCGCCCTTGCTATTGAACTGGCCCCCGATAATATCCGGGTGAACAGCGTTTTGCCCGGTGCGGTCGATACACCTATGTTAAAGGCTGGTCTAAACAGAGATCATGCTGGCAGCGGAACGCCTTCAGAACGCCTGGAAAACCTGGCTCGCAAGACCGTCAGCGGAAAAATCGGTCAACCAGAAGAGATTGCCAGGGCAATTTATTTCTTGGCTGATCAGAAAGAGTCATCCTTCATCACTGGACAGCCATTGGTTGTAGATGGCGGTGCAACTGCCAGATTGAGTACTGAATAATTATCATGGATTCAATTAAAAAAAATCTCAAAGAATCATCCCCTGCAATCTTTCAGGCTTTGCGTTCAGGCCGGGATGCATTGGTAAGAATAGCAGATCTACCAGGTATGGTTTTCCATCCCTGGCGGCTAGAATCAAATCAACGCCTGAAAAAATATCAAAATAGATATAGCGGCAAGCGCTGTTTTGTGATTGGCAATGGTCCCAGTTTAAAGAATACAAATCTTTCTTTTCTGCGGGATGAATATACTTTTGGGATGAATAGGATCTATCTGGCATTCGAGGAATGGGGATTTCAAACCAGTTTTCTGGTTTCTGTAAATGACCTTGTTATTGAGCAATGCCACACTGATTTCAGTGATTTAAGAATTCCTAAGTTTTTTTCCTGGCGTTCAAAAGACCTGCTCTATCCAGATAGTCAACCGGATATCAATACACATTTTCTCCATACTACTTATACCGGACCTAAATTCAATAATCTGATCACGAACAGATTCTGGGAAGGGGCGACGGTCACTTATGTTTGTTTACAGCTTGCTTTTTGCATGGGATTTGACGAGGTGTATTTAATTGGTGTTGACCATAGTTTTGATACCAAGGGCATAGCCAATCAAACCATTGTGTCTAGCGGAAATGACCCCAATCATTTTAGTCCAGAATATTTTGGCAAAGGATTCCGATGGCAGCTTCCAGATCTTGATACATCTGAAGTTTCGTATCAATTGGCGAATCGGAATTTTCTAAGCGCCGGCCGACAGGTTTTCGACGCAACGATCGGCGGTAAGCTGGAAGTGTTCCCCAAGGTGGATTATGAAGGTTTGTTTTCCTAGGAGTTCCTGAAAACATGAATAGCGAGACAGATAAGACGATCTTTGGACCAACAAAATATTGGCAAATTACCATTCTGGTGGTGATTTTGGTTTGCGGTTTTGGTACGCGATTATTTGATCTGACTGACCCGCCCCTGGACTATGCCTCGACGCGCCAATTGAGATCTGCAATTATCTCCAGGGGTATATATTATGCCTTGGCCGATAATGTTAGTGAATTAAATCGGGAGATTTCATTAAAGCAAATGGGCAGCCAGGAAATGTTGGAACCGCAAATTCTTGAAAATTTAGTCGCTTTCACATATATAATTGTCGGTGGTGAACATGTCTGGATCGCACGCATTTATTCCTCGCTGTTCTGGACTCTGGGTGGGTTGGCGTTATACACCCTCACCAGGGAGATAGTATCAGATGATGGAGCTGTCATAGCCCTGATCTATTATCTCTTTGTGCCATTTGGATTGCTGGCCAGCAGGACTTTTCAACCAGATCCTTTGATGACTGCATCCATTCTCTTCGCCTGGTTGAGCTTTTTTAGATGGGGCAAAACGAGATCCTGGAAATGGGCATGGATCACTGGTTTGACTGCCGGTGGAGCAATTTTGATCAAGTCCACCGCGGTGTTCTTCTTGTTTTTTGGCATGGCTGTATTTGTTTTATTAGTGTATAAACTTCGGGATATGATCAAAGACCTCCAAGTCTGGCTGATCGTTGGGCTGTCTGCAATACCTGCGATTGCCTATCATCTTTATGGCTACTTCATTTCAGGAGATTTGCAGGGCCAACTTCAAGGACGATTATTCAACCCTAAACTATGGAGTGATCCCAGGTTTTATGCTCTGTGGATCAACACAACCTCTAGAGTTCTAGGACATTTATTAATCTTGGTGATAGCATTGGTAGGCTTATTCTTGATTAAAAAAGGGATCTCTCGCTGGTTCCTTTTAGGAACCTGGTTGGGTTTTGTTGTATATGGATTTGCTGTATCCTATTACGTCACTACACACAGCTATTATTTGCTCCCTCTGATTCCATTGGCGGCGATCTCTATCAGCGCAACCGTAGATTGGATATTTAAGTGGTTGATAAAAAATAAATTACGCGGAATAGTTTGGGCGGGGACGATATCAGTTGTAATCCTGGGAGTAAGTCTTGGCTACTATCTCTACCAGATTGAGGATTTTCGTCATGAACCGGATTATTACTATAAGGTGGCTAGTTATGTTTCTCCAGATAAAAGTATCATTGCCTTGAGTCAGGATTATGGTTTCAGGTTGTCATACTACGGCTGGATCAATGTTCAGCCCTGGAGCCAATTGGAAAACCTTTTACCCCCAGGAGAAAAAATCACCGAAGAAGATTCTTATTCAATGCGATTTTCGGATGCAATGGATGATTTCGACTATTTTATTATTACCAGGATGAAAGATTTTAGACAGCAGTCTGATCTTAGAAAAGAATTAGTAGATCACTATCCAGTTTTAACAGAAGGCGGCGGGTATTTGATCTATGATTTACGGGAGCGTTTGGACTAAACGATGAAACCTTTGGTATCGATCATAACTCCATCCTACAACCAGGTGCGATACTTGGAAGACACCATCCAATCTGTCATTCAACAGGATTATCAAAACCTGGAATATATTATTGTTGATGGAGGATCGACGGATGGCAGTCCCGATGTAATCGAAAGATATCAAGATAAACTTGCCTGGTGGGTCTCTGAAAAAGATCAGGGTCAGGCGGATGCGATAAATAAAGGTTTTAGAAAAGCCACCGGGGAGGTTATAGCCTGGCTTAACTCTGACGATCTATATTTACCTGGTGTGATTTCTGCTGCTGTTGAGTTGTTTCAGAAAAATCCGGATGCTGGTGTGATCTATGGTGATGCGGTATCTGCAGACGCTGATGGTAGACTGCTAAATGAACTCCGTTTCCGCAATTGTGGAACTCGTGATTTTCTTCAGTTTAATATCATTTGCCAACCTGCCGTTTTTATGAAGCGGTCCATCGTGGAAAAAGTCGGTTACCTGGATCCAACTTATCATTTTTTTCTAGATCATCAGCTCTGGATTCGTCTATCCAGGGAGACTAAATTTGTCCACCATCCCAAGATCTGGGCTGTGTCCCGTTATCATCAGGATGCCAAGAATGTCACCATGGCAACAGCATCTGGAGCAGAAGTGATAAGAATCATGGATTGGGCCGAAAAACAACCTGATTTAGCAGAAATAATTGGGAATAATCATAATCAAGTCTGGGCGGGAGCATACCAGATAATCGCCAGATATTTGTTGGATGGCGGTAAACCTGGCGAGGCTTTCCGCACATATTTCAAAGCAGCTAGAACATGGCCTCCATCCCTGGGTGGATACTGGCACCGGTTCCTATTCTCCGCTATGGACAGCCTGGGTTTAGGATTCTTGGGGAAATTATTTTATCAGTTCAAAAACAAGCGGCCGCCTGATATTTCCAGCAAGGAATCCCTGGAAAATTGGCCTGGCCTTCAATTACACTAAATCAATAAAACATTATTCCGGGAAGAATATGGAAAAATACCCGCTGGTTTCCATTGTGACACCATCCTTCAATCAACAGGAATTTTTGGAAGAAACGATCCTTTCAGTATTAGATCAGGATTATCCTGCCCTGGAATATTTTGTTATTGATGGAGGATCGACGGATGGTTCTGTGGAGATCATCGAAAAATATGCAGATAAACTCACCGGTTGGGTATCTGAGTCAGACCAGGGGCAAACTGACGCAATAAATAAGGGTTTTGCAGGCAGCCGGGGAGAAATCATGGCCTGGTTGAATTCTGATGATATTTATCACCAGGGAGCAGTCCGGTCAGCTGTTGAATTTTTCAGAAATAATCCTGAAATAGGTTTAGTTTATGGGGATACAGATCTAATCGATATGACTGGTCGGAGAATTGGCAAATTCAATGCTCAACAGACCAGCTATCAGCGATTAATGAGGGGAGGAGTATATATCCCTCAACCAGCAGCTTTTTGGAGGAAAGACCTATGGGAAAGATCTGGTCCTTTGGACCCTTCATTTTATTTTGCGATGGATTATGATCTGTGGGTTAGGTTTGCAAAATTAGCTCCTATCCAATATTTTCCGAAATTATTGGCAAGTTTCAGGATACATGGAGAAGGTAAGACCACTGTGTCTGATGATCGCTGCTGGCCAGAGATGAGGAAGATTCAAAAAAGGGAAGGGGGGAGTATATTTTCAATATTTATGGCAAAATATATCATACGTAAGGCCCTTGGGCCGTTGTGGAATTGGTACAAGATGAAACGATATTAAATTGGTTTGAGATACCTGGAGAATTTTATGGACAGTTGGAATTTAAGGGATGAATTATTACGATCGATAAAACAATGGTACCTCATACTAGGTTTCATTCTCGGTGGGGGAGTGATCGGGTACATATTTGCATATTTTATACCCCCAAATTACTTGGCGACAGCTGACTTATATGTGGGTATTGATGTCACCCGGGTCAACGAGATGGAATATTTGATTCCATTGGCTGATGAAGAGCCATTGAATTTGGATGATTACAAAAACTGGCAGTTAAAACAACTCTCAGACATCCTCTACTTGGACAAGGTCCTCGAAGTGACCTTGGATAAGTTAAAAGTAAAAAATCAAGCCTATCAAGATATAACCCTCAACGATTTCAGGAAGTCAATCGATATCTATTGGTATGATACGGGAATTTGGAGATTGGAAGTAATTAATCGGGATCCGGCTCAAGCAGAAGCAGCCGTTAAGACCTGGTTGGATAGTGGATATGCTGAGATCTCTGGTTTATTAATTAATTCTGAAGAAGCGGCTACTCTGGATTACGATCTACAGGTCATAAAAGGAGCGAGTTCTCTTCAGAAATCACAGTCTGCCAGATTAAAAGCATTCCAGGATTCATCCCAGGAATGGTCCGTGAAGTTTGATAACTTACCTCAAGACCAACCGCTGCCTGAAGAGATGCTGGTTGAATTAAGAAGTTGGATATTGACTTATCGAACACCACCAGACCTGTGGCATATTCCTGTCGGAGAATTTCCTGATACAAACCAATCGTTGATTGGTTATAGTGTCTGGTTGGAAAAGACGCAGGTGGATGCTGCGATAGTTCTTAATGAATCCCAGAAACAATATGAACTTCTTATTCAGGAAAGAAATGAGATCTTGCCTGAGTATTATCAAGCGCTGGATGATAGTTTGGGTTTATCTGCGAACATTGTGCTGGAAAAGAATACTTCGATGCCGATAGTGTCAAACCCCAGATCAACGGGGAAAACCACTATATCTGGAGCAGGTTTTGGTTTGATTGTTTGGTTGTTATTTGCAGTTATCCGGATTAAAGGTCAGAAAAATGGCCATAGTTAAGAAATTTATTCCAAAAATCAGAAAGATCCTCTGGGCTGCCTTTTTATTGAGTCTGCCAGTAACCAACTTCCGTTATTTTCCTGGAAATATCGGGGGATCAAAGGTTCAAGTTCGTCCACTGCTTGCCATTCCTATGGCATTACTACTGCTGCTCAGTATTCCCAGGCTTTGGAAGAAAAAGCTCCCACGTCTGTTTTTGCCGATTATCATCTTTTTCTTCTTTATAGTAATTTCTAGCAGCGTTCCATATGTTATGGGATATACATCAGAACTTGGTGAAATGTCATATACCGCAAGACTGATCCGGACATTGATCACGCTATTCCTTGGATTGGGTATCTACGTCACTGTGTCCATAACACCATTGGATAGAGATGACCTGAAGTTTACATTGAAATGGTTGTATGCTGGATTAGCTCTGGCCATTTTCTGGGGTACTTTGCAAATGATATTCATTTTGGATTTGATCCCGGGCTGGTACACCATCATGAGTAAAATCCAAGCTCATATTACTATCAATGTAGGCACCTCTGAAAGGATTATGGGACTTACATTGGAACCCAGTTGGTTTGCCGATCAGATTTCTGCGTTATGGTTACCTTGGGTGCTTCCCGCTGCGATTCAGAATAGGACGGTTTTTAAAAAACGTTGGAAATGGATAACGATTGAAAGGATCCTTCTTGTCTGGATGTTGATTGTTCTAATCTTTACTCTATCGCGAGCTGGATTCGTAGTGGCCATGGTAGTTATTGGTTGTGGAATTCTATTCTTCCTGCCCAAACGAAAGCTAAATGATGAAAAACCGAAATCAGAAATGAACTTGCTGGGCCGGCTGATGGATCTTTATTACAAAATCCCTCAGGTAGTAAGATATACAATTATTGCTGCAACATTATTGGCTGTGATTGGGGGATTAGTATATTATGTTGGTAAGGACAATAAATATATCAACCGAATGTGGTTGTACTGGGGTAATTACTCAGATATTACCGATGCTGTCGGAACCCGTTCATTAGGCGGGTTTTTCCGATATATTGGTTTTGGACCAAGATTTATATATTGGGAGACAGCTTATCGAGTGTTTTTGAAGTATCCGATTTTTGGTGTTGGATTAGGTAACTACACTTTCCATTTTATTGATTCATTGCCATCCATCCAGGTTGGTTTTGTGCCAGAGATTTTAACCAGAATTGTCCCTGATCATATAAGAGTAGTAACAGGCAAAAACTACTTCGCTCGTTTATTGGCCGAAACTGGAATTATGGGTACCGGAGCTTTCATTACATTCTTGGTAACCTTAACCTCTGGGGGACTTTACTTGTGGTTGTCGGATAATCCCGAGGTCAAATTTTGGGGAGCTGGATCATTGCTTGGGATCATTGCCTTTCTCGTGGATACTTTCTCTTATGACTCACTGGCAATTCCAAATCCATGGGTAGTATTTGGTTTAATTACGGCAGCTGTGACGATTTATACAAAAACAGATATTTTAAATAATGGAGGAACCCCTGAATAAAAAAGGATTGCTCATTGGATTAATTATTCTAGTAATAGCTGCACTTGGTTGCTGCTGCCTGGGGGCTGGTATAACCGCGTACGGTGTTTACCGCTGGGGCGAAGGTGGCTCTATACTCAACAATTCCCCTGTAGATGTTGAAGTGATTCCTGCACCAGGTCTGACAGCCACTCAATCTTCCCAGGACAACCAATCATTTTTAGGGGATTCAACAACGCTAGATACGTTATTAAACGCTGCTATTCCCATCAACGATCCGGTTGATATCGCTCAACGTCTGGAGGGGAAGGAAAACATACCGCTAACTTTACCGGTTGTTAACCTGGACCTTCCGATTGGAACGCAAAAAGATTTTTGGGTAACTGACACGGATACAGCAGAGAATTTTCAGATCGAAACCACCCTGTCCGCTGTTTCAGATCATCTCTATTTCTGGATCGAAAATGGTGTTGATTATTCTCAGAGCGCCCTAGATAGGCTAGCCGCAGATTTTGAGAATAATATCTATCCGACCAACAGGGAGTTCTTTGGGTCCGAATGGTTTCCCGGAGTTGATGAGGATCCTCATCTTTATGTGATATATGCCCGCGGTTTGGGTTTTAACTTGGCGGGTTATTACGCTTCTATCGATGAATATCATCCGGACGTCCACGAGTTTTCCAATGCCCATGAAACTTTTATGCTCAGTGCGGATAATGCTGGCTTGCGAGATGAATATACTTATGGCGTTCTGGCTCATGAGTTTCAGCATATGATTCACTGGTATCGGGACCGCAATGAAACTTCCTGGTTAAATGAGGGTTTTTCTGAGTTGGCGACCTTATTGACAGGTCACAGAGAAGGGCCAACGCACGATTATTATTTTGCAGATGATCCGGATACACAATTGAATGACTGGCCTAATGATCCAAATGCAACCATTCCACACTATGGCAATGCTTTCCTGTTTGTGACCTATTTTATGGATCGTTTTGGAAGCGAGGCTACCAAGGCGCTCGTGGCAGATGAACTGAACGGGCTGTCAAGCGTAGATAAGGTTTTAGTGGATCTCAATATCATGGATCCCCTTACTGGTTTACAAATCACTGCTGATGATGTTTTTCTGGACTGGGTTGTGACTAATCTACTTAATAATGAATATAACGTTGTCGATCGGTTCAAATACATTAGCTATCCTGATGCTCCGTATTTTTACCCAACTGAAGAAATTGATGATTGTTCAACTGGAGAGTTTCAAAGAGATGTTCATCAGTACGCCGCAGATTATTTAGAGCTGAACTGCAGCGAGAATTATACGATCAATTTTGCTGGCCAGAATTACGTTCAGGTCCTGCCAGAAGATCCATACTCTGGGAACTATGCTTTCTGGTCAAACAAAGGGGATCATTCAGATATGCGTTTGACCCGTGAATTCGATTTTCGAGATCAGTCAGGAACAATAACTTTTAACTATCACCTGTGGTACGACTTGGAAGAAGACTATGATTATGTCTTCCTGGAAATCTCCACTGATGGGCAGGATTGGCGCATCATCCGGACTCCTTCCAGCACTTCGGAGGATCCATCTGGCAACAGCTATGGATGGGGGTATAACGGCCTATCTGGAGGCAGCGGGACCTGGATCGAGGAGACTGTAGATCTCTCAAATTATGCTGGGGAGATAGTCCGGATCCGCTTTGAGTACATCACGGATGCAGCCGTTCATGGTGAAGGTTTGCTGTTGGACGATGTTTCTGTTCCAGAAATTGGTTATTCCTCTGATTTTGAATTGGATAACGGCGGATGGATTGCAGAAGGGTTTGTGAGGATCGAGAACCATTTACCCCAGACTTACCGCTTAGCCCTGATCCATATGGATGCGGTGCCGCGGGTTGAATATTTGTCAGTCCCTGCTGGAAAACAGCTGGAAATCCCAGTTGATGCCGGGGAGAATGGTTCCCACCCGGTTATTTTGGTTGTTACTGGCACCTCTCGCTTCACAAGGCAAAAGGCAGTTTACTGGTTGGAATTGACTTCTGATTAAGATAAAAGACACTCCCTGATAATGGGAGTGTCTTTTTTTGTGTTTGGATGAATATCCCCCTGATTTGTTTTGACGATATCAGGATTCCTGCGGGTGAATTAGTTCATCCAGTTGTTCTTCCAGTTCCGCTCTTTTCTTTTGAGCTGCCTCTTTGATCTCGATCTGGATGTTATCCACTTCTTTTTGAATAACGGTTCGCAGTTCGTCTCCGGAATAGGGAGCCAGCAGCAGGGCTGTAATGCCACCTAACACGCCCCCCAGTACTGCGCCGAAAATGAAAGCCATAGCCTTTTTCATTGATCAATCTCCTTTTTCAATCTTGACATAGTTTATTATAATTGGTCTTTAATGAAATAGGTACGTCCTTATTAATGAACTGGAGAAAACCCTATGATAGATAAAACTCTCCCCCTGATAGATTTGCATCGGCACCTAGATGGAAGTATCCGCCTGGAAACTATTTTAGAGCTGGGAAGGAAATTTGATATTCCCTTGCCTGCTGACGATCTGGTTGGGCTAAAACCTTTTGTCCAGATCACAGAACCAAGTCCAGGTATCTTAGCATTTTTCGAGAAATTTGAATATATGATCGGTGTGCTGGCTGACTATGATGCCTGCAGCCGGGTTGCTTACGAAAATGTAGAAGATGCCTATTTGGAAGGCATTGACTATATAGAACTTCGCTTCAGCCCGAATTTCATGGCCAAGCCTCATCAGCTTGACCCCAGCGGAGTAGTGGAAGCGATTATTGAAGGAATAGATCGAGCCAGGAGGAATTTTGATATCAAAGTGAACCTGATTGGCATACTGAGTCGGACTTATGGACCAGATCAGTGCTGGATGGAATTGGAATCCCTGCTTCCTTACAAAGATCACCTTGTAGCCTTGGACCTGGCCGGGGATGAGGTTAATTACCCGGGGAAACTCTTTATAGATCATTTTAAGGAAGGGCGCGATGCAGGTTGGCATATCACCGTCCACGCTGGGGAAGAAGGAGGGCCTGACAATATCTGGCAGGCGTTGGAAGAATTGGGGGCAGAACGGATCGGCCATGGTGTGAGCGCCGCCCAGGATCCGCTATTGATGAATTACCTCGCTGAGAATGCTATCGGTGTGGAATCAAATCTGACCTCAAATTTGCAAACCAGGATAATTGACGATTATATAAATCACCCTTTGCAAACCTTCCTGGAGCAGGGGATTCTTGCTACAATTAATACAGACGACCCCGGTATCAGTGCGATAGACATTCATTATGAATATGAATACGCTGCTCCAAAGGCAGGGTTGTCTGAAAATCAAATAACCACTGCTCAAAAGAATGCACTGGAAGTAGCTTTTCTAGATAAAGAAGAAAAGCAAATGTTATTGGATAGAGCTAAAAGGCGGTCAAATTAATTTCATGCGTAAACACATAATTCTTTCAGTAGGTATGCCACGGGCAGGAACAGGCTGGTTTCATAATATAACTCAGATCCTCGTTTTAGCTGCTGGTGGTGTTCTGGCTAACGATATCCGGGAAAAATATAATTTGGGTAGATTTCTGACTGAAGTAAACTGCAATATTGGATCGGTAAGTTCTTATCGAATTCTTCCTGTTGTAGCCCCTTTATTATTTGAACCTAACTATGTAATAAAATTGCATGGGGAGCGAAAACCGTTAGCAGATCTACTGATTGAATCCGGACTTATCAAATCGACCTTTATTTACAGAGACCCACGAGATGCTGCGTTATCGATCTATGAATATGGGCAGACGGCAAGCAAACATGATTATGTAAATAATGATTTTGCACATATTCGGTCAATTGAAGAAGCTATTGATTACATCTCTCCTTATATAGAAATTGCTAGGGGATGGATCTCTTCAAGGAGGGTATTCACGGTTAAATATGAGGACATGTTCATTAACTTTGATGAAATAATTAATGAGTTATTATCATTTTTAGAGATTGATCTTGAACTGGAAGAAGGATTGAAATTAATTGAAGAATTCAGGCCAGGAATTAATGTCGTTAATCGAAGATTTACACATTTTAAAAAGGGAAAGGTCGGAAGATATAAGGAACATTTTTCACCTGATCAAATTAAGTTATGCAATGACCGTTTTGGCCCTTTCCTGGCTGAGCAAGGCTATCAGGAAACATGATCATTTGGCTAGAGCTGATACCTTTACTTGATTAACTTGAAAATTTAAGAGATAATACCCAAGAAAAATCGGAAATAAGAATTAGATTAATTATCCATAACATGAAACTGGCCCCTACCAAAAAGGAGGGTACCATGTCATCATCTCCCATTTCGAACACGAAATTAACTTCGGCTGACTTCCGAGCTAAAAAAGAGCGCGGAGAATCCATTACCATGTTAACTGCATATGATTTTTTAACTGCCAGAGCGGTGGACCACTCAGGTATAGATTCAATCCTGGTTGGAGATTCCCTGGGGATGGTGATCCTGGGATATGAAAATACCTTGCCTGTTACGATGGAGGATATGCTTCATCACTGCAAGGCAGTTGCCAGGGGAGCATTGAAGACTTTATTAATTGGTGATATGCCTTTTATGTCATACCAGGTAAATCCTTCTGAGGCTTTACGCAATGCGGGCCGATTCCTTCAGGAAGCAGGAATGGATGCTGTCAAACTCGAGGGCGGACGGGAGAGGTTGGAGGCTGTTCAGGCTATCATTGGCTCTGGGATCCCTGTTCTGGGGCACTTGGGACTCACACCTCAGAGCGTCAATTTGCTGGGTGGATTTAAAGCACAGGGGAAGATTGCCAGCGATGCAGGTAATATTCTTATTGATGCATTGGCACTTGAAAAAGCAGGGTGTTTTGGAATAGTTTTGGAATCTATTCCAGCCCGTCTGGCAGAATATATATCCAATAGATTAACCATACCAACAATTGGAATTGGTGCAGGTCCAGGATGTGATGGGCAGGTACTTGTTACGCATGACCTCTTGGGGATGTTTGATAAATTTACCCCCAAATTTGTGAAACAATACAAAGTTCTCCACCAGGAGATTAACCAAGCACTTCAGGAATTTAAAAGTGATGTTGAAGGCGGCGAGTTCCCTGGACAGGAACATTCTTTTTCCATGCCCGATCAGGAATGGCAACAATTCCTTGATCAAGCTGGAGAGTCCTGATTATGGCCGATATCCTGATTGTAGGATCCGGTGCAATGGCGTTGTTGTTCGGGTCTAGATTGGCTGCCTCCGGCCAACAAGTGACTCTACTTGGCACCTGGAAGAAGGGAATCGAGGCGATAAATCAATCTGGGATCCAAGTATTTGGCGATCAACAGAAGGTTGGATTCCCGGCCCGAGGAGTGACGGATTTGTCAGAATTACCACCCGTAAAATTGGCTCTGTTTCTTGTGAAATCCTGGCAAACAGAACGGGCAGCTAAACAACTGGCCCAGATATTAGATCCTGATGGGATCGTTTTATCACTTCAGAATGGCTTGGGAAATTTAGAGAAACTGGGAGAGATCCTCGGGGAAGGACGCGTAGCCATAGGAGTGACTACCTACGGGGCAACGCTTATTGGGCCCGGGGTTGTTCGCCCGGGTGGAGAGGGAGTTATCTCTCTCCAGAATCACCCAGGTTTGGATCCACTGATCAATTGTCTCAAACAGTCAGGGTTTTCTGTTCAGGTAGAGGAAGACCTGTTAGGGTTGATTTGGAGCAAATTGATAATCAACGTGGCTATCAATCCATTGACAGCCCTCCTCAATGTGAATAATGGGCAATTATTAGAAAACAAATACTCAAAGGATCTTATGAGCCGTGCAGCCCGGGAAGCGAGAAATGTCGCCAGGGCACTGGGAATCGAACCGGGTTATGAAGATCCTGTCCCGACAGTTGAAGCGGTGGCGGCAGCTACTGCAGATAATATTTCCTCAATGCTGCAGGATATCAGGCGGGGGGCACCAACAGAAATTGACGCACTGTGTGGTGCGGTTCTAAGGGCAGGGAGGTCGGTGAATTTGAAAACTCCTGTCAATGAGGACATGTTATTGTTGATTCAAGCGCGAGAAAGCATAACAAGGATTATTGAAAATGAAAATAGTGATAACTTTGGATGAATTGAGAAATGCCCTGTCCGCTTTGAACCGGTCAGTGGGATTTGTGCCTACTATGGGTTTCCTGCACGAAGGTCACCTCTCTTTGGTGCAAAAAGCACAGGAAGATAATGCTGCCGTAATTGTCAGTATATTTGCAAATCCAACCCAGTTCGCCCCGGATGAAGATCTGGATAATTATCCCCGGGATATCGATCGCGATATTGAACTTTTGGAAAATGCCGGTGTGGATCTTGTGTGGATCCCGACAGTAGAGATTATGTATACGGAAGGGTATCAGACTTGGGTCGATGTAGATCGGCTTTCTAAACTCTTGGAGGGAAGCTACCGGCCCACTCACTTCAAGGGAGTTGCAACTGTAGTGAGTAAACTTTTTAACGCTGTAAGTCCGGATAGGGCTTATTTCGGGCAGAAAGATGCCCAGCAAGCAGCAGTCATCCAACGCATGGTGCGAGACCTGAATTACCCAATTGAAATAATCATCTGTCCAATTGTCCGTGACCCGGATGGGTTGGCTATGTCCAGCCGAAATACTTATCTGGATCAAGATGAAAGGTTGGCTGCCTTATGCCTTTCACGGGGTTTGTTTCTCGCCCGTGACGCTTACCTGGATGGTGAAAGGAGCGCGGGTGCTTTAAAAAGGATAGTCAGTGCTGAAGTTGAAGGTGAAGGATTGGCCCAACTTCAATATGTCTCTTGCGCTGACCCGCATACCCTGGAGGAGATTGAAAATGAAGTTCAGGAATGTCTGATCTCAATGGCTGTGTTTGTGGGTGGGACAAGACTTATCGATAACGTTATTTTAGGAAAGTGAAAAATGTACAGAAAATTGCTAAGATCAAAGATCCACAGGGCAACCGTAACAGATTCAAATCTGGAATATGAGGGAAGTATCACCATCGATAGTGATTTGATGGAAAAAGCGGGTATGATGGAATATGAACTTGTTCAGGTAGTAAACCTAAACAATGGGGCCAGATTTGAAACCTATATAATTTCAGGGAAAGCAGGATCTGGCATTATCGAAATAAATGGTGCTGCTGCAAGGTTGGTTCATCCCGGTGACAAGATCATTGCCATGGCCTATGGTTTGGTATTGGATGATGAATTACCGGATTGGAAACCCACGATAGTGCTTGTAGATGATAACAATCAGGTGTAGGAAATCTTATGTTAATGACAATCGACATTGGTAATACCAATATTTCCCTTGGTGTCTATCAAGGAAAAAAACTAGGTCCTTGTTGGAGAGTGTCAACAGATCATCAACGTATGCCGGATGAATATGGCCTGCAGATCGATGGTTTACTGAAACATGAGAATCTAAAAGCCGCGGATATTTTAGGTGTATGCCTGGCCTCAGTTGTCCCGCGATTAACTGGAGTTTTTCTTCAAGCCTGTAAAGGGTACCTTGACCTAGATCCACTGGTAGTGGATGCCGGGGTGAAAACCGGCGTGCGCATATTATATGAAACTCCTCGTTCGGTAGGCGCAGATCGTATCGTTAACGCCGCTGCAGTGCAGCAGCTTTATGGAGGTCCGGCATGCGTGGTGGACTTTGGCACGGGAACTACATTCGATGCTATCTCAGACGAAGGTGAATATCTGGGAGGCGCGATTGCCCCTGGTATTGGCATCGCCGCTGATGCGCTGTTTCAGCGGGCTGCCAAGCTTCCAAAAGTGGATCTAAACACGCCACCTTCAGTAATTGGCAGGAACACTCCCCATGCCATGCAATCCGGGTTGATATTTGGTTATGTCGGCCTGGTGGAAGGTATGGTGGCCCGCTTCAGAGAGGAATTAGGTCCCGAGATGAAAGTTATTGCCACTGGCGGGTTAACCGAGATCATTGCCCGTGAAACTGATGTGGTCGATATAGTAGCTCCCTGGTTAACGCTCGATGGCCTGCGGATCATATGGGATATGAATCAATAAACCATTGGATCAATTTTGGCAATGTGAAGTAGGAAGGATCTTTATATGAAAGTCCTGGAAAATAAACGGATAATTTTGGGTGTAACAGGTTCAATTGCTGCCTATAAAACAGTGACACTGGCTTCTTCATTAACAAAGGTCGGAGCACTGGTTGATGTCATTTTGACAGGTGCGGCTTCAAAATTGGTTTCTCCGATAACTTTTTCTTCGGTCACCGGGCGAAAGGCTTTCATCGATGAAGATCTCTGGAAGGTGGATGATCATGTTCTGCATATTGAATTGGGTGAGATGAACGATGCCTTATTAATAGCTCCGGCAACAGCCAATACCATTGCTAAACTAGCGCATGGGATGGCAGATAATTTGCTGACATTGACTGCACTGGCATCTCGCACTATCCCTCTCATAGCACCGGCTATGGATGGGGGCATGTACAGCCATCCGGCAACCCAGGAGAATCTGGAACTGTTAAGAAAATGGGGAGTGGGAATCTGGGGGCCGGCCGCTGGCCATTTAGCATCCGGCTTGTCGGGAAAAGGGCGAATGCTGGAGCCAGACCAACTCTTGGGTTATCTGCGATGCTGGCTGGGCAAAAATGGAGTATTGCAAGGTAAAAAAGTAGTGGTCACTGCAGGTGGGACGCAGGAACCAATTGACCCGGTTCGTGTTATCGGAAATAGATCTTCTGGAAAACAAGGTTATGCAATTGCCCAGGCTTCTCTGGACCAGGGAGCTGAGGTTATTTTGATCACAGCCCCTGTGGCCCTCGAAGGGCCGATTGGAGTCAAATTGGTTCCGGTAAAAACCGCCAACGAGATGGCTGAGGCAGTATTCTCCGAATCCGTCGATGCTGACCTATTGATTATGGCTGCTGCGGTTGCAGATTATAAACCCAGCCAGGAAGCAGATACCAAGATCAAAAAGGACCAGGGCGGGTTGGATACTGTTAAATTGGAAAGAACTGTAGATATTCTCAGAGAAATAACCAGGATTAAAGCGAATAAGAAAGTTGGTCCCAAAATAGTGATCGGATTTGCTGCAGAAACAGAAAATCTGCTTGAAAACGCAAAGTCCAAATTAGAAAAGAAGAATCTTGATATGATCGTTGCGAATGATGTCTCCAGGGAGGATTGCGGTATTGGATCCGATAAAAATCAGGTAACTTTGATGTGGAAGGATGGTCAAATCAGAGAGCTGACAGTGATGGATAAATCAGATATTTCGGATGAACTGGTCCAGGAAGCAGCAAAATTATTACATTAATGTTTTCTTTCAGGTCTTCGCGGAGGAGCGAACTTCCCGCAAGACAGGAGGGTTTTTATGGCAGCAGGAATGTACAAGAAGTAGGCTGAAAAACTTGATTCAATGCCCCATAGCTATCCGGCAACCGAAAGTGGAATAGAGATCCGATTACTTGAAAAGATCTTTTCGCCAGATGAAGCCCTGCTCGCAGCAGAAATGTCTTATCTGAAAGAGCCAGCTTCAGAAATTGCTGCCCGGGCAAGTGTTCCGGAAAAAGAAGCTCGCCGTAATTTGAAAAATATGGTCAGGAAAAAAATGATCCTCTTTTCAAAGGAGATTCAGCCCTGGTTTTTGGCTTGATGCCATTTGTAGTGGGTTTTTATGAAGAACTGCTTCCAAGGCTTAATGAGGAAATTGCGGTCCTATTTGAAGAATATTTCCAGGAGACCAAAGGCGGAATTACCGGAAAAGGATTATCTGTACATCGAGTGATCCCGGTCTAGGAATTAATTGATTTCGAAATGGAGGTGTACCCTTATGAAAAAGCCTCCAATTTGATTGAGAATGCCAAGGCATGGGGTGTGAGAGATTGTATTTGTAGGGTGCAGAAAAAATTAATTGGAGATCCATGTGACCACCCGCTTGAGAATTGCCTAGTATTTGCACCGGTCGAAGGTTATTTTGATAACAGCGAAGTAGATCGGTCAATCAGCAAGGAATAGGCACTCCAGATCCTGCGTGATTCGGAAGATGTTGGATTGGTCCATACCACTGGTAATTACTAGGACCGAAATTCCTATATCTGCAATTGCTGTACCTGCAGCTGTGGAATACTAAGGCCTGTTGCCGAGTTTAATAATTCGGCAGCTATCGCTAAATCGGATTTCCTGGTTTTTGTGGATGACGAACTGTGTGTTGCTTGTGGGGACTGTATTGATCACTGCCAGTTTGATGCTCTAAACGTCGATGGAGTTGTGTGTGAGGTGGACCCGAGGAATTGTGTTGGATGTGGCTTGTGTGTCCCTTCCTGTCCAGAAGCGGCGATGGTTTTGGTCCGTAGAGATGTTGGTGAAGTGGCTCCTCCCCCTGCAACGCTGAAAAATTGGGGACAGGAATGCTCACGAATTTGATATCCTGATCTTCAATATTTGGGCATTTCAGTCTATCATGAAGCCAGGTTCTTGATCAAAGAGCCTGGTTTATATATTAACAAGCAGATAATCTTAAAGTTTACGCAATCTATTTCAAATGGTAGAATGAGCGAGGTTTTATTGGTGTGTAGGTTGAAGTCCGAGAGCCCGAGGAGGCTTATTTTGACCGTTGAAAATATTCAAGAAGTAATCCCAAATTATTTCAGTCTCCCCCGCCGGATCGAGCGGTTGGGTGAACTTGCCTATAACTTGTGGTGGACCTGGAATCCTGATGTCCAGCGCCTGTATAAACGAATAGACACTGATTTATGGGAAGAGACATCGCATAATCCTATCCGGTTTTTACGGAAAATTGAACGGGCAAAATTAAACGCGGTTACCCACGATAGTTATTTTCTTGATTTTTATGATCGATCTATGCTGGAATTTGACCAATATATGGATCGTGAGGATACCTGGTACCAGAATAATCACGGTCATATAGAAAAAGAGGTTATAGCTTATTTTTCAACCGAGTTTGGGCTCCATGAGTCAGTGCCAATCTATGCTGGCGGCCTAGGTGTCCTCTCTGGGGATCATCTGAAAGAAGCAAGTGATCTTGGGCTGCCCCTTGTGGCGATGGGGTTCCTGTATACCAAGGGCTATTTCACCCAGATCATTAGCGAAGATGGCTGGCAGGAAGCCCAGTATGTAAAATTGAACTTTGATGAGCTGCCTGTGCTCCCGCTGATGGACGATGAGGAAAAACCAGCTACTGTTTCAGTGGAACTGGCGGGTAGGGAAGTTTTAGTTAGAATGTGGAAGATCCAGGTAGGCCGAGTCCCTTTGTATCTCTTGGATTCCAATGTGGATGGCAATTCAGATGAGGACCGCGAGTTGACTTCACGATTGTACAGCAGCGATCTCGACTTGAGGATCTCCCAGGAGATCATCCTTGGCATTGGTGGAGTAAGAGCTCTCCGAAAATTAGGACATTCCCCGGCAGTTTGGCATATGAATGAGGGTCATTCAGCATTCTTGGTCCTGGAGCGTATCCGCGAGCAAGTAGAAAAGGGTACCACTCTGGAAGAGGCGATTGATTATGTCCAGGCAAAAACAGTATTTACAACCCATACGCCTGTTCCGGCCGGCAATGATGAGTTCCCCGATTGGTTGATTGATAAGTATTTTGGCGGATTACAACAGCGGCTGGGTTTGTCCCGTGATAAGTTTTTTGACCTGGCCCGCCATAAAGTTAGTTGGGGTGAAACATTCAGCATGCCGGTTTTAGCTATGCGTACTTCCAATCTGCGCAACGGTGTTTCTGAACTGCATGGTGAAGTTGCCCGGGAGATGTGGAATTCTCTTTGGCCTGACCTCAAACCTGATGATGTTCCGATCAGTCATATCACAAACGGTATTCATACTGGAACCTGGTTAGCCCGGCGGATGAGCCATTTGTACGGAAGATATCTCGGTACGGATTGGCTGGAAAATATCGATGACCCGGATATGTGGAACGCAATATCCAATATTCCCGATGAGGAATTGTGGGCGGTGCGAAGGCACCTGAAGAGAAAACTTGTGATCTACATGCGAGAACGAGCCCGTTCTCAGTGGAGCCGGGATGAGGTTCATCCTGTCCAGGTGATTGCTTCTGGCGCTTTGTTGAATCCTTATGCATTGACAATTGGTTTCGCTCGGCGTTTCGCAACCTATAAACGTGCTGACCTGATCTTAAGAGATTTTGAACGGTTGTTAAAGATAATTAATAAACCCAACATGCCAGTCCAGATTATCTTTGCTGGAAAAGCTCATCCTGCAGACCAACCAGGAAAACTGCTCATCCAAAAGGTATACAGGAAAGTCAAAAAAGCAGGAAGTGGGGGTAGATTAGTATTTTTGGAAGACTACGATATGAATCTGGCCAGGTATCTGGTTCAGGGAGTTGATGTCTGGTTGAACACTCCCCGGCGGCCGAACGAGGCTTCCGGCACATCCGGTCAGAAAGCAGCTGTCAATGGTGGTTTGAACTTTTCGATCCTGGATGGCTGGTGGAGGGAAGGATTCAATGGGAAAAACGGTTGGGCAATAGGTACCGATGACAGCCATGCGGACTACAAATTCCAGGATGATATGGATGCGGAAAGTCTTTACGATACACTTGAAAACGAGATCATACCCTTGTTTTATAACCGCTCTGCCGGAAACATACCGGTTGAATGGGTTGGGTTAATGAAAGAATCCATCCGAACGCTTGCGCCAGAATTCAGCATGCGCAGGATGGTCAAAGTTTATGCCAACGATCTGTACTTTGAGTTAATGGATCGGAAGAAGCAGACCAGATAAGGAATTAACGATGTTTACTTTTCAACTCACCACACAGACCATTCTGGTCGCTCTTCTAATATTTGTCGTACGCGTGATTTCAACCAGCCTTGATACCATGCGGCTGATCCTCACCATGCGCAGTAACAAATTTTGGGTCTGGATACTGGGATTCTTTAATTCAATGATCTGGGTCTTAACTATTGCATTTGTTTTAGCGGATATAAATAATGTTGTTAATGTGGTTCTCTATGCTGCAGGTTTTGCAACAGGAAATGTAATTGGGATGTTGATTGAGGATAAACTGGCGATCGGTTTCGCGGAAATTCGAGTGATCAGCCCGAAATGGGGTGCAGCAATATTAGAAGTCCTCCGGGAGAATAATTATGCAGTAACAGAAATTCCTGGACGGGGGAAAGATGGAATGGTAACTGTTATCACGGCAAGTGTCCGCCGCAATAAGGTCCATGATTTTGAGAAACTGGTTATGGATGTGGATCAGGATGCTTTTATCACGAAGGAGGATGTGGTTGCAGTCCAACGTGGTTTCTGGCACGTGAAATAGTACACTCCGAAGTCTTATAATGTTAAAAAAGACAAAGTCCTGCTATAGGGTCTTCGTCTTTTTTTTGTGATCAAATCAGTTCTTCTAGTGGGATTGGATCTTCCTCCAGGCTGAACTGCCAGGCGCAGTAGTATTCATCCGGATGCGGATCTGGAGGACAGGCGATCACAACCGTCCTGATCCGCGGATCGATAGTATGGGCGAAATAGGCATATTCAGCGATGCCAACTGGTTTGCAGGGAAAGTCATCCAGGCCTTTCCTTTTGCGGGCGCTCTGGACCCGGCAATCGTTCATCTCAAAACGCAGTGTTTTTTCGTTAACAACTTCAGATTGATCATTGATGCGAGCATAGAGCCGGAACTGGAGTGCTTTTTTCAGGGCTTGGAGACCCCCTCCGGGCTCAATCTTGTGAAGGCGCATGATCCTTTTAGCTTCGATCTGTGTGAAGGAAATCCAGGCCTCCTTATCAAGTTCGATGGCTTTTTCCATACCGTACTGACGTTCTACGGCCTGAAACCATAGCCCATCATGTGCCAACCAATTTTTTGCTGAATCTTCCAGCATCTGGATCAAAGTTTCTTTTGAGAATGAATTAAGAATCTCCCTGTCTGGCATGATCCCTCCTGTTGCCCAATATGATATTTTGATTCTAGCACAACCCGGGGAACGACTACCTGGTGCTTAGGCAGGAGCAGCAAGAAAATTTATCCAGCGTTGAGAGAAATACCGGATCAACCCCAGTATGAGTTTTACAACCTCATCCGCTAATACCATCAGATAAACCCAGTGAACAGGCAAACCTAAAACAAAAGCGCCA
>Ga0307990_1000459_pt1 | contig 36586 bp, 29 predicted proteins | sample EllFjometagen129_FD_203168 | JGI IMG/M metagenome (GOLD analysis project Ga0307990, IMG submission 203168) | Marine microbial communities from Ellis Fjord, Antarctic Ocean - #129 | ecosystem: Environmental > Aquatic > Marine > Unclassified | place: Southern Ocean | collected 2014-10-08
CTCGGGAATAGCCGCATCGACTACCCACTGCGCCATGACGGCTACGGTATCAACGGCTACATCCTGTCCCCTATATGTGCCGGCAGGAATGGTAACCTTTGCATAGAAGGGCCATGCGTCGGTGACTTTCTTGATGAGTTTGTCATCGATGTCGAGGATGGTGATATCTGTCTGAGAGGTGAGTTCCATGACTGATGATGTGGGGATGCCGGCGGTAATGAATCCGGCGTCGGCCTGGCCATCTTTCATACGCTGCGAGATGCCTGTAAAACTGAGCCAGTCGAGTTCGCCGAAATCCTTGAAGGTCATACCCGCCGCTTTCAGGATATTCTCTGCATCGACTGCAGTTCCACTGCCCCTGTCGCCGGGAACGACACGTTTACCTGCCAGTTCTTTAACGGACTTAATGCCGGCGCTCTTCAACGTTGTTATCTGGATCACCTCAGGATAGAGAGAAGCGATGCCACGCACATTCTTGACGGGTTTTCCTTTAAACTGGTCGATGCCGGTATATGCCTGGAAAGCGGTATTGTTCTGTACGAATGCCGACTCAATGCCGTGACTGCGGATGAGATTGAGATTGGCGGTGGAGGCATTCCCGGACTGTGCCGTTACGATCAGATCAGGAATCTTTGTTGACAGGGCCTGGGCAAGGGCTCCACCCAGAGGATAGTAGGTTCCTCCCGTTCCACCTGTAGCTACGGCAAAGAACTTCTTAGCTGCAAAGGTAGGACCGACAAAAACCATTGATAAAGCCAAAACTGTTACGATGCAAAGCAAAACATGTTTTTTCTTCAACATAATAATTCTCCTCCTATTTGGTTTTACGTCATATTTCTTTTATTCACCCCTCAAACAATAGTCCTTTCAAGAGTACGGAAAATACTGACGATTGTCAATGTTTTTTTATAAGCGGTCTTCCCCCCTACTCCCCCTATATCAATATAAAGGGTACCCGGTATAAAAAAGTACAAAGGTGTGGGACAGCTTTCACTACCCGCCATCACCCACAATGATAAAGGGTGCCCAGAAGACAGGATGGGCATAGCTTGCGACGATCTTGTCAGTTGCCTTATCGATAAATCCCGGTGAATCGATCAACGCCAGCATCGATTCGCGATGGGCCTGGACCCGTTTCATGCCACTGTTCTCCTTCTGATAGCGGAAAAGACCCGTCGTCAGTTTCCGGGCCGAGGTGGTTTCAACGGGCCACATGCTCACCAGTATGGCACGGGTTCCGGCATAGAAAAAGGCACGGCCGAGGCCGGATACCGCTTCGGCCCCTGAACCTTCGGCGGCACCGGTGTTGCAGGCAGAGAGAATGACCCAGTCGGCATTCATCTTCAATCTCAGTATTTCTTCCATCTTCAGCAACCCGTCCTCCCCATCGCCTGTCACGGAAGGGGCGGAAAGGGCAATCGCCGGCTGGTCCAGACCGTCAAGATCACCCGGCACCAGGGCATGGGAGGCAAAGGCAACGACACGGCTGTCGGAGAGATCCATGGTTTTCACTGTATGCTCGGAGGCATCCTTCCCCAGAAAAACATCCCTCGCCGGATCGGCACCCAGAAGGGTTGCGATGTTCCTTATCTCTTCCGCCGTGTCGGGTATGCGGCACAACATGCCCAGATTACAGGATGAGAGGTCTTTGTTGTCGAGACTCCCCGTTTGCGTAATTCGAATGCTCCTCACCTGTATCTTTTCGTCCAGACTCGCCAGCATTATCGTGGAATCGGCCTTTTCTTTTTCTGCCGCTGCCATCTGCTCACGGTTAAAAAAGGGATCGCCGAAACCGACGAATGCCTTTCGACCCGTATCGGCCGCAGGCAGTGTGCGCATCGAGACAAAGGAGGCGACGGAGGGCTGCCGGACTATCGAAATCCTCCTGATCAGCCAGGGCACTGCGCGGTAACCTGCAAAGAGTTCTTTCTTTTCTGGACTCAATGTAATGGGAGATGTCGGTAATACCGAAAAGGGTAGATGGGCCAAGGGACCGGGGGCCACAACGATTAGGTCTTTCGCATTACCCCATCCGACTTCGACAGGTTTCAGCAGATCCTGGTAAAGACTATAGGCCCCATCGATGTCGAATGCGGGGATATCGCCGAAGGTCTGCGGGGCGACATCCAGGGCTGTGCGTAATTGGCCGATGGTATCTTTAAGTGTAGCCTTGTCAAGACCAGCTATGGAGAAACTGACCCTGCCGGTTTTGGGAATCGCCCAGATATAGGTACGGTGAATCTTTGGATAGATAACCACCATGGCCTCACCAGGTTTCAGCAGTTCCTGCACCTGTGAAAAATCGACCGGTTGAGGATTCGTGAATTCCGCGTACTTTGGAAAACGTCTCTTGATTTCTTCAAGGAGGGACTCCCGTGCTGCTTCTAATGTGTTGATTGTTGTTTTTATATCATTCAGGGCAACCGGGTCCTGCTGGTCGGAAGGCGCCGCGATGACATTGGAGAGTGTCGTCTGGAGTGCCCCTATCTGTTTGAAGGCGTCCTGTTCCTCTCTCACCAGGTCGGCCAGTTCGGGATCGACTGCCGCCGCCCTCGCGCCGCTTTCACTCAGGGCGCCCTGCACGGCGCTGCCGTTCATTGCTTCGCAGAGTCTGAATATCTTGGCAGCAACATCGATGCCGAAGGTCTTTTCCTGTTTCTCCCGGTAAATTCTGGTGAGCAGCTCGAGATAGGCTTCAACAATGACTTGCAGACGCAGGTCTTTTCCGTAATCCCTCCGCTTTGATAACAGGATGGGAAGGGCCTCGGAGAAATCCCTGAGCGCCTCGATATCATTACCCCTTACTGCATGTATCATCCCTCTGAAACCCTGCAGTTCCGCCGTATCGTAGCGATCTGTGCCATACTGTTCCAAGTATATCGTATGCCATCGTGAGATTGTTCTCATCGCTTCCTCGATACGACCTGTTTTGATCAGTGAAAGGATCAGATCGCTGCTACGAGAAAATATTTTTTCATAAAAAACGAGATCGTCTCGCATATCGTCTCTGACTTCATCAAAATGCCGCATGGCCCCGGTAAAATTCTGTCCGGCGACGGCCGCCTGGCCCAGATTCATTTTTGCCCAACCCATCCGTATGGAACTTCGAGCTATTCCGGAAGCCTCTATAATCCGGTATGCCTCCCTGAAAATAGCTTCGGCATCATCGATGCGTCCCTGCGAATAATAAATATTTCCCAGATCTTGCAGGAACGTTCCATTTGTCTCTGAATTTATACCCGACAGTCCGATGGATTCCTTCAGCGTCTCTCGCACTTCCAGTTCCGCTTCCACATAGCGTCCCTGATTCATCAGATTCCGGGCCAAATGAATCCTTCGAAGAAAACATCCCCACGGAAAATTTTCCAGTGTCTGCGATCTTCTGTGCGGTTGATTAATGTATACCTGCATATCACGTCGGAGAGATTCGGCTTCGACATATTTGCCCTGTGCCTCCAACACCCGTATCTGCATATCGACTTTGAAAATGACGGCCCAGGTTTTGCCGATGTCTTCTACATTGGGGTTATTTATAATCCCGTTACAGAATTTGACGCCGGCATTTTTTGTCTCTTCGGCGGACTTAAAATCACCCATTTGAAGTTGCATTACGGTTAAAAGCAAATATCCCTTCCTTCTCGGATGTATCGACAAGGCCTTTTTCTGTAAGGCAAGGGCACGACGGTAGTTTCCGAAAGACATTTCACCTTGTCCCAGATTGCTCAGTATCGCCGCATATTTCTGTTTTTTCAGACCGGCAATCTTCGTTTCACTGTACCGCAGGGCGGTGCGTAGATCCTCCAGTGCCTGCTTAGAACGGCCCAATTGACGGGAACTGTCCCCCCTTTCGAGATAAAATTCAGCAAGGATGACACTGTTCCTGGTGTCCGGCGGCACAGCGTTCGCTTTTTCTTCATGTATCTGGGTAATTTCAGGATCAAATTCCCCCGGCTGGTCGAGCAGATCCAGAATGTCGTGGATTCGGCGGGGCGGCGGCACAAAGGGCTTCTCACTCATTGACATGGTTACCTGCCTGGCCTCGTCGAGGGACATCGTCTTGGCCTTGGCATTAGCCTTTAAGGGCTCGGCGCTTAACACCAGTCTATTTGTTGGATCAAGTGCATCCGCAACGGCCTTGTTGTCGGGATTTGTTTCCTGCAGCTGATGAAAGATCTCTGAAATCCGAGGCCAGTCCTGTTTATGCCAGACAATGACAAACACCTTATATAAGCCGATATTGTCTTTATATCTTTCCGGATGTAAAGGGCTCCCATAGGAATCGACCTGCCCATCTCTGATACCCATAAACAGATCACCGGTATTATCCGCAGCAATAGAAACCGCGTTCCGTTGATACAGAGGAGTTATACAGGGATTTTTGCCAATCCTTACCATGAACGGCCAGCCATGTTCCGGCCGCACATCATATTTATAGCCCGGAGGTGCTTTTGGCCGTTCATCGACACTGCCGGTAGCGAAAATGGAATAGGTGTCTCCCTCGTTTAGATGAATCCCCGTATTTTGCATCCCGGGATAGTTCCCATACAGATTTACGTGTTTATACTCCCTGACAATCTCGGGCTGTGGTTGCGGTATCTTGATCGTTGATGTCATACAGCCGGAGAGCAATAGAAAGCATGCGATAAAAAGAGAAACGTAAAATAGTAGCGCTTTATAATTGTTTCGTCTACAGTTGGAAGTGCGGCAAGGCATATCTGGATCGTTCATAATCTCCATTCCTTCGAGAATGAGTTTATCTACTACCTTCACATCGGTACGAATGAAACTGGATTTATTTGCAGCATGGATCGAGAAATAACAAAGTCTGCGGCCTCACAACGCAGGAAACCCCGTCTCTTTTTATGTGAAACGGGGTATGTGTTTGCACTGCTTCATTGTTCCCTCTTTGCTGAATTTTAAAAAAGCCCCCGGAAAAAATATAATTTACGACTAAACGTATCAGGGAAGTTTTGTCAAGTATTTAATGATAAACCTGCAACGCAGACACGATGAAACTGTACAGGCGACCTGGCGGGGTAGATTGGCCCTTATTGGTCCGGCAACAATATGTGGCAAAGATTTCATTCCCGCAAAACGGGCATCCGGGATTATACTGGATGCCGGATCACGTCCGGCATGACATTTGATATGTTTCATTGCCGGTGCAAATGCATTTCAGGCATAAGGATCGATTATTGTGGCAGCAGGTCCCCTGAGTGTTCTTCTAACTGTGCAGTGATTAGTCGTATTCTGTATTCTTTACACCCGGTTTCTGTTGAGACATTCAGCGGCGCCGTCGAATGGGTAGAGATAATTACCAATTTTACAAAAATTTGTATTATTGGTAATTTGAGCAAAGCAGCCCCGGCGACCAAGATGTGCATATTACTGATTTTTGTATTTTGCACACTACTTGAACTTATACTTCGATCTAATCCACCTCCCTAACCATCACTTTCTCTGTTCAACCGGGAAGGCACAAGCGAAGGATCATGGTGTCTCGGCCCTGCATGCGCAAATTGTTAATTTTGCCAGAATTTGCATTATTAACATTTTGAGTGATTCTACACCGGCTCATCCCCATACCTTCCCACACTCGAAAAGCGAATCAGAACAGTTGCACTGATAAATAGAGAATTGTACCATCGCCAAAATTAACCGGTCACGCAGGATTGATTAAAACATTGCAAAAGGGTATAAAAGCATAAAAAGTACAAAGTGTACAGGATGTGCGACATGAAACCGAGAATACTCTTTATGGGGACACCGGCCTTTGCCATACCCTCCCTGAAAATTCTGATAGAGCATGATTTCTCCATTGCAGGCGTGGTTACACAGCCCGACAGGCCCAAGGGGAGGGGAAGAAAACTCGTTGCGCCCCCCGTGAAGGATTATGCCGCCACGTTGAACATTCCCCTCTATCAGCCCGACCGAGTGAGGGATGAAAGCTTTCTGGAAATATTCAAAGAGATATCTCCCGAGATGGTTGTGCTCGTTGCCTTCGGCCAGATACTCCCGAGAGAGATAGTTGAATTTCCGCCCCTGGGTTGTGTCAATGTCCACCCGTCACTGCTTCCGAAATACCGGGGTCCGGCACCCATGAACTGGACCATCATAGGGGGCGAGGAAAGGACGGGAGTCACCATCATGCGCATCGATGAGGGCATGGATTCGGGAGATGTACTCCTTCAGGAAGAAACGGAAATCGGTGATAGCGAGACCTTCGACCACCTGCACGACAGATTGTCGGAGATGGGCGCCCAACTTCTTTTTAAGGCCGTGGAGGGAATTTCCGCTGGAACAATCACCAGGAAACCGCAGGATTCGTCCCTCCTTAGCGTGGCACCAAAGATTACACGAGCGACGAGCCGCATCGATTGGAAAAGACCTGCGAGAGAGATCGTGAATCTGATCAGGGGTCTCTCTTCCATACCCGGCGCCTATACACTCTTTAAGGGAAAGAAAGTCAAGATATTCGACGCCTCGTGGGAAGAAATGCCAACCACGGGGGTCCCAGGAGCATTATCTCCCCTTAAGAAAGAGGGAAAGATTCGTGTCGCGGCAAAAGATGGATACGTTTATATTGAAGAGTTGCAGCTTGAAGGAAAAAAGCGTATGAAAACGGGAGATTTCCTTCGGGGATACCAGATATCGCCCGGAGATCTTCTGGAGTAGAGGGGAATGATGAAAGTTTTCAAAAGACCATTTTATCACAGACGAATCAGTCGGTGTGTTATGTGTGCCGCATTCCTCCTTCTGATCTTCTGTGCCACCTCTGTCGGGGCGGAACAAAAGAACCTCTTCCTCGGTTTCACGGAGGACAAAGATTCGGAATCGACCCCTCAAGGGTGGGAGCATATCGGCTACTTCGGAAAAGCGAAAAATGAAATCTCACTTGTCAGAGAGGGGAAGTGGACTGTTGTCTATATGAAGAGCCTCAACAGTATTTCCTCCCTCATTACACGACCCGATGCCGACATCAAAGATTACCCCATTATCGCATGGCGGTGGAAGATCGACAGGACCGTCGGCATGGCCAGGGAGCATAGACGGGATAGAAACGATTGCGCCGCGCGGATACGGATAATCTTTGGCAAGGACAGGGGAGATGCGCCACTCGATAACCCTCTAGTCAAAAAGGTCATTAAGATGGTGGGATTCAAAATGCCCAAAATGGAGCCTCAGGGCATGAAGATCGATTATGTATGGGGAAATGATGCGAAGAAAGGAGTCGTCATCGACTATCCCGGTTCAAAAAGTCATAAGGTTGTGGTGGTGGAACGGGGAAATGATCGGGCAGGGAAATGGATCAGGGAAAAACGAAATCTCATGGAGGACTTCCGCCGGTTTTTCGGAAGCGAACCCCCGGGCATTCTAGCGATTGCCGTCCTCACCGATACGGACCAGACCAATGAAGGTGTGGAGGCACACTACAGCAGTGTCATGCTGATGGGTCAATGAAGATGAAAATCATACACAGAAAAAACCGGCGATCCACCCCCCCTGACCAAAACAGAGAATCTGTCGTGCAGGGAAATCCCCGGCAACTGGCCACAACTATTCTGGACAGGGTAGACAAGGAAAAATCCTTTGCTGAACCCCTCCTGGACGCCTTCCTCTCGCAGAATATACTCTCCAGTATTCAAGACAGAAGACTCCTGACAGAGCTTGTCTATGGAACGCTCCGCATGAGAAACCGTATAGACTGGGTTATTCAATCCAACTACACGGGCGATTTGAAAAAGATGGAGGGAGGAATCACAAATATACTCAGGATCGCTCTCTACCAGATAATCTTTACCGACAGGATTCCCGCCTATGCCGCCTGCGACGAGGCGGTAAAGATGACCAAGAAAGATTATCCCGGGCGGGACCGCCTGGTGAATGCCATCCTGCGGAATGCCATCAGAAAAATGGATGGTGTGACATATCCCGATTTTCAAGGAGATCCCGCCGCCCATATCTCTAGTTTTCACTCCCACCCGAAATGGCTTGTAGAAAAATGGATTACCCGATTCGGCACTGAAGAGACTATGGAATTCTGCAGGAGCAACAACGAAAGACCCCCCTTTACACTGCGCATAAACAGATTGAAGACGGAACGTAACGATGTGGTAAGGACTCTTATCGATGAAGGCATAACAGCAGGGCCGACGGCATATTCCCCCGACGGAATCACTATCTCCAGTCCCGGTATGCCGGTCAGGGAGATGTCGCTCTACAAAAAGGGCAACCTCCTGATCCAGGACGAGGCATCGCAGCTCATCTCCCTGCTCCTCGATCCCAAACCCGGCGATGTTGTACTGGACGCCTGTTCCGGTGCGGGTATAAAGACGACCCACATGGCGGGGTTGATGCAAAACAGGGGAACAATCATTGCCCTGGATATAAATGAGCGAAAGATCGCAGGTTTGAAAGAACTGTCACAGCGGTTCGGCGCAACGATTATTGAACCCACAATCGGTGATGCAACGGAAGATATGGGTCCTGCCTACGGTGAACAGTTCGACAGGATTCTCGTGGACGCCCCCTGCTCCGCCCTGGGAACACTGAGAAGAAATCCGGAGATAAAGTGGAGCAGAAACGCAAAGGACATGAAAAAATTCCCCCGGCTTCAGAAAAGAATGCTGAACCGGTGCGCCCCCTATCTGAAGCGGGGCGGAATCATGCTGTACAGTGCCTGCACCATAGATAAGGATGAAAACGAGTGGGTGGTAGAGGAGTTTCTCCGTGGAAATTCCGATTTTATTTGCATTTCCCCATCCCTTTCGAAAGACTGGAAGATGACCGACGGGGATGGTTTTTTCAGGACATTCCCCCACCGTCACAAAACGGACGGGTTTTTCGGAGCCCTCTTATTAAAAAAGATGAAAGGAGAATAGTGATGTCTGAGAAGATGCCAAATCGCGACGACGCCCTGACCATTTTACATAAGTACAACGCAAGCGATAGTCTCCGCAAACACGCCTACGCAGTGGAAGGGGTAATGCGCTACATTGCGCGGAAAAAGGGAGAAGACGAGGAGAAATGGGGGGTCATCGGTCTCATCCATGACCTCGATTACGAGCAGTTCCCCGACCGGCACTGCGCCAAGACGAGAGAAATTCTCGAAGACAATGGCTGGCCCGAAGAATATATCCGTGCAGCCGTTTCTCATGGATGGGGAATCTGTTCCGATGCGGAGCCCCAAAGCGCACTTGAAAAGACCCTCTATACCATCGATGAACTGACGGGACTGGTTGCGGCCAATGCCCTCGTCAGACCTTCGAAGAGCGTCATGGACATGACCGTAAAATCGCTTAAAAAGAAGTGGAAATCACCGGCCTTTGCGGCGGGAGTGGATCGGACCATCATACAGAGGGGTGCCGAGATGCTCGGTGTGGAGCTGGGCGAACTCATGGAAGATACCATTATGGGGATGCGCGACGTCGCTGATGAGATCGGTCTGAAAGGGGAAACTGCCTGATCGTCTGATCGGGAGACGTGTTTATGAAATGAGCCCTCTTTCCTATTGCCACTGATGAACGACCGCATAAACACCTTTCCTACGAAAAAACCAAAATTGATGGTCCGGTATAAAGTCGGATATCTGCCATTTTGTCACTCCTGACCTGATCGGGAATCCAGTTTATTCAAGTACTTATGGACTATCTGCGCGGGAGTGACTCCCTTGAGGACTTTTTACCGATTCGTCAAAATGAGTGGACACGGTGATTGTCATACATCACTGTCAGGAGTCACCGTTCCTCTGCAATAATCGAATCCCCTCGGGCAAGATTTTTTCGGTAATGTCATGATCTTCAGTTGAAGGTCCTTCATACACCGGGGCATACGCCGGGTGGCATGTCACTCTATTTTCAGGACATGTCTGTACCGGAGATACACCCTTCATCGGAGGCGTCGGGAGGACGGATCTCCCCGGGGCATCGTGAAAGGTGTTGCACACATCTATAAGAGAAAAACTGATGACCCTTCCCGACGATACAATTGTTCTTCCCGGCCACAACTACGGAGGGACATCGACATCAACAATCGATAACGAAAAGAGGCATAACCCACACCTGAGATAGAGTGACACCATATCTTACTCCGGGAGCTTGACACGACTACAAAGGATTATTATGTTACGGGAGATGGTGTCCCACTCGCTACCAGACTACCAATGAACAGGAATAAGTAAGAATTTATGAAAGAGGATTATTACAAGATTCTCGGCGTTGACAGAAATACGCAGCCCGACGAGATAAAGAAGCGTTACAGACAGCTTGCCCTAAAGTACCATCCCGATAGAAATCCGGGGAACAAAGAAGCGGAAGAGAAGTTCAAAGAGGCGGCAGAGGCCTATGAGGTCCTGAGCGACCAGGAGAAACGCCAAATCTATGACCGATACGGCCATGAAGGTCTCAAGGGAACGGGATTTCAGGGATTTACGGGATTCGAGGATATTTTTTCAAGCTTTGGCGATATTTTTGAGGATATTTTCGGATTCTCAAACGGGAGACGGTCACGGACCTCTGCACGCGCAGGCGCCGACTTTCGCTATGACCTCAAGATCTCTTTCATGGATGCGGCCTTCGGGACTACCACGGAGATAGAACTGGAGAAATATCAGGGATGCAGTGAATGTGGCGGTTCGGGCGCAACCCCCGGTTCGGAACCCATCGTGTGCCCCGAATGCAACGGCAGGGGACAGGTTACGCGGGCCACCGGATTTTTCAGTATCAGCACGACCTGTTCAAACTGTGGCGGAACCGGAACGGTCATAGAAAACCCCTGCACGGTCTGTCGCGGATCAGGGAAAGAGAAGATCACGAAGTCGGTGCAGTTGCGAATACCGGCGGGAGTGGAAACGGGGTCACGTCTCAGGCTTCGCGGAGAAGGCGAAGAGGGGGAATTCGGCGGTCCCAGCGGAGATCTTTACATCTTCATCTATGTGGAAGCACACACATTCTTTGAAAGAGAGGGGAACGATATACTCTGCAAGGTCCCCATATCCATGACGCAGGCCGCACTGGGGGCCAGCATTGAGGTTCCCACCCTGAATGGCAACGAGAAAATAAAAATTCCCAAGGGCACACAACAGGGTAAAGTATTCAACCTGAAGGGAAAGGGAATCCCCCACATACGAGGCTTCGGTAAAGGTGATCTACTGGTTCAAACGACAATCGAAATACCGACCAATCTGAAGGGCAAAGAGGAAAAACTCCTCAAAGAATTTGCGAAACTGCGGGGAGAATTATAGGTTGCGTTCCAGCTTTTTTGCAGTTCTGTAGGCGTCTATCGTCGAAACAAGCCAGCAAAGAATAATCACACAAAAACCCATTTCAAAATAGAGAGAAGGAAAACCATCGGGTGAGGCAAGCGCCATGCGCGAAATCTCTGTTATGTCGGCGTGACCTCCCTGCCTCTGGATGCCTTCGAGCATATCAAGCGCCTTTACAGTAGCCGACCCTATAATAAAACCAAACCCCATAAGCACTATAGAAATGTAGATAAACCCGCGCATGTATCGCTTCAGATAAATCTGCCCCGAACCGGGAAACAACAACCCCGACATCAGGGCAGCCTTTATGGATACCCTCATAATTCACCCCTCAGGCGTAGTAAGGATTCCTAATTTCACTTGCACTTTGTTACGAGTTGCAACATTATAGACGCTGTCGAATAAATTTTCATTGTTTTTACTATCGCTTTTTTATGCTATTGGTGGTGGTATATAAATATGCTTGTATTGATGAGGTGATCAATGAAACAGGTGAGACTCGGAAAAACCAACCTTGAAGTCTCCGAAGTGGGACTCGGCGGCATACCGATCATACAACTCTCCCTCGAAGAAGGAATCTCTCTGGTTCGCTATGCCTATGACCGGGGGATCAGATTTGTTGATACGGCACATGCCTACGGGGACAGTGAAGAGAAGATAGGACTGGCATTGGAACCGGTGAGAGATCACGTTGTCATTGCCACGAAAAGCATGAAAAGAGATGCCACAACTGTTGCCGATCACATTACGAAGAGCCTGAAAAATCTGAAAACCTCTTACATAGACATATATCAGATTCATGATATCGCCTCTGAAGAAACCCTGAATGAGGTCCTGGCCCCCGGGGGGGCCTACGAGGCAATTGACCAGGCCAGGTCTGAAGGAAAGGTGCGATTCATCGGATTCAGCTCTCACGATATCAAGACGGCCATCACAGCCTGTCATACTGGTCTCTTTTCCACGATTCAGCTTCCTTTCAACTTCATTGAAGACGAGGCCGCCGAAGAGCTGTTCGTCACTGCCAGGGAACTTGATCTGGGAATGATTGCCATGAAACCCCTCGGAGGCGGTCTGCTGGAACGGGCACATCTCTGTTTCCGGTTTTTACAGCAGTACACTGATGTTGTTCCCATTCCTGGCCTGTCATTCCGGCATGAGGTGGACGAAATCGTCGAATTATACGAAAGGCCTGCAAAACTGACAGGAAAAGACTGGAAAGAGATAGAGACGATTCGCGGGGAACTGGGAAAAACATTCTGTCATCGCTGCGGATACTGCATGCCCTGCGAGCAGGGTGTGAAAATCAGTGCCGGCATGATCTTCAAATCGAGGATGAAAAGACTGGCGCCTGCCGATCTCGTTACCTTGGACAAGACCGCCATGGAGAGCATAGAGTCCTGCACCGCCTGCGGAAGATGTATTGAAAAGTGTCCCTACAACCTGCCCATCCCCGATGTGCTGAGAGAACATCTCGATCTCTACAGGGAGATTGCCCGTCGTTATAACACATAGGGCTACATTATTTTATGGAGGATCTAGATGGTGGGGTATTTTATGTTCTATACGAAACTCCCTGTTGCGCCATTTCTGATTGCCTGTATTCCGAGACTCCTCTTTGAAGACAAGAAGAGGGCACTTTCTTTGTCTCAGGCCACTTGTTCCATATTATTCTGCTCACCTTCTGGATTTTGACCATACTTTCAATTTTCTTGTTATGGCGCCGAAATTCCAAGAACAGCAGGGCAAAAAAACCTTGAAGAATTAATGGTATTAGTGTAGTTGGAACGTTCTATCAGGCGGCAATGAGTGAGTGTCGATAACTGAATATTCTCTTCTCTCCTTTCCTCGGCCAAAAGGAAATTTACGTGATGCAGACAGCTGAAGCACTGGCAAAGACTCTCAAAAAACTGGGGATTCGCTATATCTTTGGAGTACCGAGCGGAAACTGGGTTGATTACATGGCGGCCATTGGTGCTGTGGATGGGCTGGACTTTGTTCTTGTAAGCAATGAAGCAAGCGGTGCCTTCATGGCCGATGCGTGCTGGAGGATTACCGGAACGCCTGCTGCCTGTTTCGCCACCTTCGGTCCCGGTGCCTGCAATCTCAGTACGGGTGTCTGCTGCGGCTTTTTAGACCGGTCACCCATGATTGCATTGACGGATGAGATGAGCGCTTCGATGTTGAATCGAACATCGCAGATGAATATCGACCATCAGACCCTCTTCAGACCTATCACGAAATGGACAACACGTCTCTCACCCAACAATGTACAGGAAACACTTGCCACGGCCTTTCGAATTGCAACGTCCGAGGTCCCGGGACCGGTGCATATCGGTCTTCCCGCTGGGATAGGGACGACCGAAGCCCCCTATGAAGAAGCATACCATACAGGATCTCCTGGAAAGATTCCCTCCCCCGACACAGAATCCCTGCGTAAAATGGAAGGGCTTTTTAAAGAGTCTCGTAAGCCCCTTGTAGCCCTGGGGATTACTGCCACACGCTCATCTGTACGGAATATTACCATGGCTATTCTTGAAAAATACAAGATCCCCGCCATAGAAACACCAATGGCCAAGGGGATGATTCCCGAGGACCATCCCTCTTATGCCGGAGTGCTAGCCCATGCCTTCAGCGATCTGGTGGGAGAGACACATCAGCAGGCCGATCTTATTGTCGCTGTGGGATATGATCCAGTGGAATTGAACTATGAAGAGTGGATGCCTGATGTGCCTCTCGTCCATATCGATACGGTGACTGCCGATATAGACACAACCTGTCATGGCCCCGTCTGTGATGTTGTCGGAAATCTGAGATCCTCACTGGAGAGGATTTTTAATAGCGATTGCGGAGAGAAGGACTGGGACCTGGATGAACTGGCAAAGCGTCGCCACAGGATGCGTGAACGGCTTTCTCCCTCGAAGGACCACTTCGGACCACAGATGGCTTTAGACCTTTTGAGAGAAATGCTCCCCTCCGATGGCATTATGACCTGTGATGTAGGTGCCCATCTGCATCTCATCGGCCAGCATTGGCGAACACCATCTCCCGATTGTCAGCTTATGACCAACGGGGGCTCCTCCATGGGCTATGCCATCCCCGCCGCCATCGCAGCGAAACTGAGCTGTCCCGAGCGACAAGTCTGTTGCGTCGTCGGAGACGGAGGCTTTATGATGATGGCGGGAGAACTGGCCACAGCTGTTCGCCTTGGCGCCAAGGTGGTTTTTGTGTTATTGTCCGACGGTAACCTGTCCCTGATAAGAATCAAGCAGCAAAAAAAGGGCTATGCCCGATACGGAACGGCCCTTCACCGCGACAGGGTTGACTACAAATCGGGTGACAGCTTTTTTGGCGTTCCCATCATTGGTGCAAGGAATACTGAGGAATACAAAGGGGCGCTCACGGAGGCCTTTGAAGCGGAGGGACCGGTAGTCGTAGAAGCCTTTGTCGATACAGGGGATTATGACGATCTGATCCTCAGAGGAAATAGATGAGAGAAATCAAGATTGTCATATGTGGCCTTGGAAAGGTGGGCAAAGAATTCATCCAGCTGTTAGCCAACCGTGGAGACGACATCGAAAGCAGGTACGGCAGGCGCTTTATCATCCAGGCAGCCGTAGATATAGGTGGCGCAGCCAGTACAAACGATTCCAATGGTCTGCCTGCCGCCGAACTCATCGGCCATCTTCGCCGGGGAGGCAGGGTTGAAGAATTCAAGGGCTGTGGAAGGCCCGGAATGACTGGCACAGAGGCCATATCGACTACGGGAAGCGATGTTTTGATCGAGACAACACCGACCAACCTCATTGACGGAGAACCGGGGACAAGACACATTTTCACCGCCCTTGACCAGGGTATGGAGGTGGTCAGCGCCAACAAGGGACCTCTCGTGCTCTTTTATAAAGAGATCCACGAAAAGGCAAAGAACAAGAACTGCGGTATCCACATAAGCGCCGCCTCCGCAGCCGCCTTGCCAACCCTTGATGTTGGATCAGTTAGTCTGGCAGGAACTTCCATACTATCTATAGAGGGGATACTGAACGGTACGACAAACTACATCCTCTCTCGTATGACGGAGGAGGGCTGCAGCTATGAAACAGCCTTGAGAGAGGCCCAGAGGCTTGGCATTGCAGAAACCAATCCGGACTATGATGTAGAGGGCAAAGACACCGCCAATAAGATCTTTTTAATCGCGAATCGTCTTCTTAATAACGAAACCACTATTTCCGATGTGGCAGTCACGGGAATTACAGGGGTTACATTGCAGGATATAGCCCATGCGCGGGAACAGGGAAAGACGATTAAGCTAATCGGCACCGCTCACATTGAAGATGGCAAAGTGAAACTGGAGGTTGCGCCCCGGTCTCTGGAGAGGAATCACCCCCTTTCATCCGTCAACGGCCCCGAAAAGGCCATCACATACACGACGGATACTATGGGAAGGATTACGGTCATGGGTGGTAAAAGTTCACCCCTGGGTGCTGCCGCTGCAGTATTAAAAGATATGATAAATGCCTTTAAATGAGTGCATAAAACATGTTTCCGAAATATAAATTTTTTGCGCGATATGGAAGCAGTACAATGTTTTTATTTGCCGGGGAGCTTACCTTGTCTCCCCGCTACTATTTTTAGTAAAGGAAATGGATGTTATGAAAGAGGAAGTCAAGATACTTCAGGGGAATGAGGCCGTTGTCGATGCGGCAATCGCTGCAGGGTGCCGTTTCTTTGCCGGCTATCCCATTACACCGGCATCGGAGATCGCCGAGCAGATGGCCCTGAAACTGCCGGAACATGACGGCATTTACATGCAAATGGAAGATGAAATTGCTTCGATAATGACAGTGGTTGGTGCTACCTGGGGAGGGATGAAGGCCTGTACTGCAACATCGGGACCCGGATTTTCGCTGATGCAGGAAGGGATAGGCTTTGCCGCCATAACGGAAACACCCTGCGTAATTGTCAATGTTATGAGAGGCGGTCCCTCGACGGGTCAGCCGACCCTTTCTTCACAGCAGGATGTTATGCAGGCAAAATACGGTTCCCATGGAGACTACGAGGCAATCGCCCTCTGTCCCTCATCGGTACAAGAGGCCTACGACCTGACCATCAAGGCCTTCAACCTGGCCGAAACGTATCGCGTCCCCGTGATCATTCTTTCCGATGAGATAGTGGGACATACGCGGGAAAAGATTCATATATCATCGAATGCAGAGGTTGTAGAGCGCGCACAACCCCGAAAGTCCCCCGAGACCTACAAGCCCTATGAACCGCTTGCATCGGGACTCCTGGAGGGCATGCCCGCCTTCGGTCAGGGCTATAAACTCCTCATCGACGGCCAGTGCCATGATGAGACAGGTAACCGCGCAGGCAATGATCCCGTTGTCAGCGGAAACCTCGTGAAACGGTTGTGTGAAAAGATCACGGGACATGCTGCAGAGCTGGAATATGTGGAAGAGGCATTCCTCGAAGATGCCGAGAGCGTCGTCGTTGCCTACGGGAGCGTGGCACGTTCGGCCCTGGACGCCGTCAAGAAGGCCCGGGCCAAGGGGGTAAAAGTCGGCTTCATCAGCACAAAGATACTCTGGCCCTTCCCCGACAGGGCGATTAAGAAAGCCATTCGCAATGCCAAGAGGATCATCGTACCGGAAATGAATATCGGGAAGATCTGTCATGAAGTGGAGCGACTCGCCGCCGATGATCAGGATGTCATCTCTCTGCCGAAGATGGGCGGTGTGCTCCACAGGCCAGACGAAATTATTGAAGCGGTCACGGGTTGATGACAGTGCAGACGATACCCTGTGAAGATATCATGAAAAAGAGAAGGAGAAAGAGACACAATGCATCCTATTGCTGAAAAATATTTACGAAAGAGCGCACTGCCGACAATATTCTGTCCCGGTTGCGGACATGGTACTGTGCTCAATTCTTTTTTACGGGTCGTGGATGACCTGGGCATTATAGATAACCTGTCACTGGTGGGGGGTATCGGATGCTCAAGCTGGGTTCCCGTTTTTGTCAATACCGATGTGATCCATACACTGCATGGAAGGGCCATCGCCGCTGCCACCGGTCTCAAGCTTGCCAATCCCCAACGCACCGTCATGGTCTTTTCGGGAGACGGAGACTGCATGGGCATCGGGGGCAATCACTTTATTCACGCCTGCCGTCGCAATATCGACATAACCGTCATCATGATGGACAATCATATATACGGTATGACGGGAGGACAGTTGGCGCCAACGACACCCTTTCAGTCGAAGACACAGACATCTCCCTATGGAAATCCCGAAATGCCCTTTGATGCATGCAAGGTGGCCATCGCCGCCGGTGCGACCTATGTTGCACGGTGGACTACCGCCCATCCCAGAGAACTTGCAAAGGCAATAAAAGAAGGCATCCGACATAAGGGATTTTCCTTTATTCAGGCCGTCTCCCAATGTCCGACGCAGGCAGGCAGGTATATATACGGAACGGGCGATCCAGCCGAAATGGTGAAGATGGTGAAAAAAAGCTCCGTCAGGCTGGCCTGGGCCGGGAAGATGTCCCCGAAAGAACTGGAGGGTAAAATGGTTGTCGGTACACTCTACGAAGAACAGGGAAAACCCGAATTGTCTGAAAGTCTCTATGCCATGATGAAGGGAAGGAAAGGACAACATGAACAGAATAATCATTGATGAAATATACTGCAAGGGGTGTCACATCTGCATAGACCAGTGTCCCAAGGATGTGCTTGCCGTCTCTGAGAAAAGGAGTCCCAAGGGATATCTGATCCCCTATGCCCTTCGTCCCGAGGACTGTACTGGTTGTATGATGTGTGAAATGATTTGCCCCGATATGGCGATAACAGTGGAGGCTTCGAAGAATGAGAAATGAGATACTATTTGCCGGATTTGGTGGACAGGGCGTCGTCAAGGCAGCCCTGCTCGTGACCCATGCCGCCGGATTATATGAAGAGAAGGAAGTGGCTCAGACCCAGAGCTACGGCCCCGAGGCCCGGGGCGGCGCCTGCCGTTCCGAAGTGATTATAAGCGACAGCGCCATAGATTATGTTAAGGCCCTCGATATCGACTCCTTTGTCGTCATGTCTCAGCCCGCCCTCGACAAGTATGTTGAAGGCGTTGATCCTGAGAAGACCTATGTGATCGTCGATGCCACCTTGATAGATACCATCCCCGACAATCTGAAGCGGGTCTACCACGTAGAGGCCACAAAGATTGCAGAGGAAGAGTTCGGAAAGTCCCTCTTTGCAAACATCATTATGCTGGGCGCCCTTGCCGCCATCACCGGTTTGATTGAGCTTGCCTCCCTCGAAAAATCACTGGAAGGCAATGTCCCCTCCAAGACCCTCGAGACGAATCGAAAGGCCCTGGCACGTGGATATGAGATCGGAAAGGCACAGAGAGAAGGGGGACAGAAATAACAGATGAAGTTGTATGAATTCGAAGGGAAAGCCCTCTTTCGTCAGATGGGAATCGCCACACCGGAGGGGAGGGTCGCGACAACAGTGACCGAGGCCCGTGCGGCAGGAGAAGAACTGACCTTCCCTCTCGTCGTCAAGAGCCAGGTCCTGAGCGGCGGACGGGGAAAGGCGGGGGGCATCAAGTTTGCCGAAAACATGACGGAACTGGAAAACTATGCGAAGGAACTGCTGTCGGCCGGTTTTTCCGGCAACCCGGTCAAGCAGGTATTGATAGAAGAAAAGCTGGCCATTGCGAGAGAGTTTTATATGGGGATAACGCTGGACCCCCAGAAATCACTCCCCCTCTTGATCGTCTCTTCCGAAGGGGGCGTCGATATTGAGAAGGTCTCCAGAGAGATGCCCGATAGACTGGCTCAAGAGCATCTTGATCCATTAAAAAAATACCGGCTCTACCATATGATTGATATCATCAAAAGAACGGGGATCAATGGAACACCTGTTTTAGCTCTTGCAAAAGTCTTACTCAGCCTGGTTCGCTGTTATACCGCCTGTCAGGCCATCACCACGGAGATCAATCCCCTGGTCCTGGATGAATCGGGTCGGGCGATAGCTGCCGATTCAAAGATTGAAATAGACGACGCGGGGCTCTCCCGCGTCAAAAATATGGACACTGTAAAACGGGAAGATGAAACCCTCGATCCGCTGGAGCGTGAAGCCCGTAGCGCAGGTGTATCCTATGTCGGGATGGGCGGAGGCGACATCGGTTTGATTGCAGGCGGTGCGGGACTGGGCATGGCCTCCATGGACATGATAGCGGCCCACGGGAAAAAACCGGCAAACTTTCTCGACCTGGGCGGCGGTGCTACCGAAGAAAAAACGGCGGCGGCATTGCGCATCGTATTGAAAACTCCCGGCGTCAAAGGGGTACTCCTCAATCTTTTCGGCGGTATAAACAATTGTGAACAGATGGCGAAGGGGATTGTCCGGGTCGTGGATGAAGAGAAACCGAACCAGGTCATTGTAGTAAAAATGCGGGGACATTCTCAGGACGAAGGATGGGCCCTTCTGGAAGAGCGAAAGATTCCCATTATTAAATTGGGGACCACGAGTGAAGCGGTTATTCTATTGAATGAAAAAGTGAAGGAAAAGGAGCTGTAAGTAGTGGCTATACTGGTAAAAGAAGAAACCCGGGTATTGATACAGGGAATAACGGGCACGCAGGGCAGATACCACGCCCTGAAGATGCTGGAATATAATGTAAAGGTCATCGGCGGTGCTACACCGGGACGGGGCGGCGAGAAGGTATACGACCTGCCCGTCTATGACACTGTTTCTGAGGCAAAGACAAATCATCGCATCGATGCGACCATGATCATCGTTCCGCCTGGAGGCGTCCTCGGCGCAAGTATGGAAGCCATGGAAAGTGGCATCCCCCTCATCGTTATTATCACGGAGTTTGTCCCGATCCACGACGCCCTCACCATCAGAAGCCGGGCCGTCGCAGAGGGCACATGTATCGTAGGACCGAATACCATCGGCATCATCAGTCCCGAACAGAGCAAGATCGGCATAATGCCCGGATTTATCTACAGCCGGGGCGATGTGGGCGTTGTCTCCCGGAGCGGCACCCTTACCCACGAGATTGCCTCGAATTTGACGTACCGGGGGATCGGACAGTCAACCTGCGTCGGCATCGGTGGCGATGCCGTCAAGAAGACCGATTTTATCGATATACTGAAGATGTTTCGCGATGATGAGGAAACGAAGAAGGTCATTATGATTGGTGAAATCGGCGGCACGGGAGAGGAGCGTGCAGCCCGGTACATCAAGGAAAGCAAATATCCCAAGGAGGTTGTGGCCTATATTGCCGGTCTGACGGCGCCCCGCGAAAAGAGGATGGGCCATGCCGGTGCGATCATATCGGGGGGCTTCGGCACTCCGGAATCGAAAGTGAAAAGCCTGACCGAAGCCGGTGTCAGTGTTGCCGGAAATCTCGATGAACTGCTGGAATATGTCCAGTAACAACGATGTTGTTCTTAACAAGAAAACATAAAATGTGCCCGAAGAATGGAGAATATCCCATTTTCAGGCATTAGGAAGATCGGCCCATAATACCGACCGAAAGAGGTCGGTCATGCGTAATTGTATACATGTCATTGACCGGAAGGAGGTGGTAGTAGAGCATTGTAGAAGCTGTATTGTGATAACTCTTAATGATTGAAAGGAGAAAGTTATGAAAAAAAGCAAGGTATTAGTACTTATGTTGGCTTTAGTCCTGTCCCTCAGTCTTCTCTTCGGCGGTTCGGCCGATGCCAGAAAGGTAGATTTTGTCGCAATCGTAACAGGCGGTACGGGCGGTGTCTATTATCCCCTGGGAGGCGCACTTGCCCAGATCATTTCCAATAAGGTCGCCAATGTTTCAGCATCTGCCCAGAGTGGAAATGCTTCAGTAGCCAACTGTAACATCGTAGCCAAGGAAGATGCGGAAACGGCCTTTGTACAGAACAACGTTGCCGATTCGGCATACAACGGCATAGGACCCTGGAAGGGCCGTGCGCTGAAGAATCTCCGCGCCATTGCTTCTCTTTATCCCGAGACTATTCAGATCGTTGCCCGAGCGGAAACGGGGATCAAGACCATCGCCGATATCAAAGGGAAACGGATCGCCGTTGGTGACAAGGGAAGTGGAACCGAATTCGACACCAGAAACATCCTTACCTCCCACGGCATTACCTATGACATGATAAAGCCCGATTATGTGGATTACAGCGTGGCCGCATCGCGTCTCAAGGATGATCAGGACGACATGCTTTTCAAGACAGCTGGATTCCCTGCCTCGGCTATTATTGACCTGACCATGTCAAAGAAAACGAATTTCGTGTCTCTTTCCCCTGAGGCCGTTAAAAAATTGACAGCGAAGTTTCCCTTCTATGTCTCCATGACCATACCGGCAAATACCTATAAGGGGCAGAGCGAGCCTGTACAGACCATTGCAATGATGGCAATATGGGTTACACACGAAAAGGTCTCGGAGAAACTGGTATATGAAATGACCAAGGTCCTCTATGAAAAGACACCCATGCTCTACAGAGCGAAAAAAGACCTTGAGAGCGGCGCCGAAATTCTTGCCAAGGTCCATCAGCAAGGCAAAGATGTAACGCTGGATACGGCATTGGATGGCATCACCATACCATTCCATGCAGGCGCGGAAAAGTATTACAAGGAAAAAGGGCTGATGAAGTAAGCTGGCCCCCTATCGTTTCAGATTTTGTATAGCTTTTAACCACTGTCGATGATGTAAAACCGCATTACCGGATACCCAAACCCTCGGGCAGAGGGTATCCGGTAATTTTATCGTGTTCATAGGAATCCATGGTGAAATCTAAAACCTTTGTTATAGCTTTAATAATACTCGTTGTCTTATGTTGCCTGTGGTTCTATCCAGTCTATGTCCTTGGTCTTCAAAACGCGAAAGACGAAACATGGATTTATTCGAAAATCGTAGATCCGGGAGATGTTTTCTCTACGCGTTACACTCATTCAGTCAAGCATCGTCCCGTATGGGACATATATTTTATTGATAAGGATTATCGAATGATACTCGAGGAAACCATTTTCCCCGGTTATGGCTATGGATTGCCTTACCTGACGAATGGGAATGAACAATTTACTGAAAAAGACGATGGAAATTATTCCATTTCAAACATAAAGCGACATATTCCCTCTCTATTCATTCGTGTTGGACGCCCCTACAACAACACATTCACATTCAAAGAAGAATCCCCAATCAACCTCTCTGCTCTCATTGGTGACGGCTTAGTGGATATGAGAGTGCACAAGTTGAATGTGCTCAGATACCTCTATAAGGAGATTGTACTGTGGAAATAATGCAAGATTCCGTTGATAAAGCACATATCGATGCTCAAAAGCAAGAGGAACTGATCGCAGAATTCGAGCCCGAATCCCGCTATCGTGCACTGACGAAGAAGGCAGGCATCGTCGTATTGATTTTATGTCTGATCCTCTCTCTCTTTCATATTTATACGGCAGGATTCGGTGTCCTTCAGGAATGGAAGCACCGGGCCTTTCATCTGTCCTTTGTCTTGACACTGATCTATCTCGTCTACAATATACGCAAGAAGGATGTTCCTCGAAGAAAATCACTGATATTAAGCGCCATCTACGGTGTTATCAGCGGCGGGTTGTCAGCCATACTGACGGCGGGTATCTTCGAGATCTCTACACAGGGGGCGCTTGTTTTGTTTCTTGTTGTCGGTTGCGTCATGTTTTACTTCAAAGAGCGTGTCTGGTTGCCCGGAAGAATAGTCCCTCACATTGACCTTTTTATTTCCCTTGGGGGCCTCTTTTCCATGGTCTACATAGGCAAGGTTGCCCTTGCCGGCTATGCAGCAGTTCTGGCAAAATCGGGCATGCCGCTGATTGTCTGGGCCTCATCTACATTGGGATTGATTGTTCTGGTCTTGCTGGTTCAGGCATTATCCTCGATTCGCTGGATCATGTCGGGACTTGCAACCTTCGAAGTCCATCCCTTGAAGATACCCTATTTCGACATCATTTTCGCGATTATCGCCTTTGCCCTTTCCTCCTATATTATCGTCGATTTCGATCAATTCCTTCTCAGGGCGGGATGGGCGAATAAACTCGATCTCCTCCTGGGCATTTTCGCCATTGTTCTCGTTTTGGAAGGAACGCGGCGCAGTATCGGTCTTCCGCTGACCCTTATCTCTCTTCTTGCAATTATTTATTGTTATGTCGGTCCCTACATGGCTGAGATTCCTGTTTTTTCCCTTTTTGCCCACAGGGGCTACACGGTGATGCGCATCGTTGAGCACATGTATACGGGAACGGAAGGCATATACGGCATTCCCCTCGGCGTCTGTGCCACCTATGTGTTCCACTTTGTGCTTTTCGGGCTCTTTATCTCCCATACCGGCCTGGGACAATTATTTATAGATCTAGCCATGGCCATAGCCGGCGGTTCACCGGGAGGCCCTGCCAAGGTGTCCGTCATATCCAGCGGATTTCTGGGATCAATCAGCGGCAGTTCCATCGCCAACACGGTGACCACGGGATCATTTACCATTCCCCTCATGAAACGAGTGGGCTACAGGCCCGAATTTGCTGGCGCCGTCGAGGCATCGGCCTCTACAGGGGGGCAGATCATGCCACCCATCATGGGCGCAGCGGCCTTTATCATGGCGGAATTTCTGGGAATACCCTATATAAAGATTGCCTTTGCCGCCGTTATTCCCGCCTTTCTCCACTTCTATGCAATCGGCGTTATGGTCCATTTTGAGGCGCTAAAGCAGGGGATGAAGGGATTGCCCCGAGAAGAACTTCCGAAGATCACGAAGATAATCAAGGAGCGGGGCATCATGCTGCTCCCGCTTTTTGTGATCGTATACCTGCTCATTGCCGGCTTTACACCCTTTCTTGCAGCCTTCTGGGCCATTATTATCGCCTGCTCCCTCGGTCAGGTATCGACACGCATGCTGATCTTTATAGTGCCCGTTATCCTGTCTCTGCCGAGCGTGCTCACTCATTTCAGTCCCTTCCATACTTCATTCACCTTTCTCGCCCTGTGGCTGATTATCATGATAGCCGGTCTCCTCTGGACATACCTCCGATGCAGGCGGTCGGACTGGCTGATCGGACTGATTCCCGTGGTGTTCCTGCTGGTCATGCTGATCTTCAATGTCAAGCCCTTCCTCGCCGCCCTTTGGACCAATCTCCTCGTCATTGCCATGGGTGTGTGCTACAAGGACAGCAGGATGCGCATTCCTCAGATTGTCAACGCCCTGGAAATGGGAACGAGAAATGCCCTAGCCATCGGCGCCGCTGTGGCCTCCGTGGGGCTGATCGTGGGGACTACGATGCTGACCGGTCTGGGGCTAAAGGTGGGACAACTGACGATCAGGATGGCCGATGCCACGGCCGCTTTTATTGCTCATGCCGATGTCATGCACCTGCTCCCTGTCGAAGGAACGGTGCTCTTCTTTATCCTCGTCTATGCCGCCATGGCCTGTTTTGTCCTCGGCATGGGGTTGCCCACAACGGCACAGTATATTATCGCGGCCATTATTGCCGCCCCTGCCTTGCTTGAATTCGGTGTACATCCCCTGATCTCGCACATGTTCGTATTTTTCTATGCAATCCTGGCCGATGTCACACCACCGGTGGCACTTGCCGCCTATGCTGCTTCCGGTATTTCCGGAGGGGAACCCTTTAAGATCGGAACGACGGCCTTCAGTCTCTCATCAGCGGCCTATATTGTCCCCTTTATCTTTGTCTACAGTCCCATCATTCTGTGGCTGCCTTCGTTACTGGACCCCGACATTCCTTTTAATTTTATCGAGTTTGGCGCCGTATTCATATCGATCTTTATCGGCGTTACAAGCCTTGGTTCGGGATTGCGTGGTTACCTCGCCGACAGATCAACAAAGCTGGAGCGGGCCATGTGCATTATAGCGGCACTGCTCTTCTTTAACCGTGCAATAACGCCCTTTGTCATTGCAAGTATCTTGATTATGACCGTTTATTTTATTCAAAAAAGAAGGAAAAAGATGTACAGTGTGGCTGTTTCTGTCAACACTGCATCGTAACTTACAGGGAGAATGATTATGGATATTTTTTATTGTGACGGTAGATTTCTTCCGGCTGACAAGGCGGTCATTCCTGCCACCGATTTGTCCGTATTGAGAGGCTTTGGTGTCTTCGATTTCCTCAGGACCTATGGCGGCAGGCCCTTTCACCTTGCTGATCATATCAAGCGTCTGGAACGCTCGGCTTATCTCCTCGGAATTCCACTCCCCATGTCCTGTGAGGCAATTGAAAACCTGGTTCTGGAAACACTGAAGCGAAACGATCATGATAAATCGAACATACGGATTATACTGACGGGAGGACTCAGTGCCGACGGGTTCAACCCCGATGGAAAACCCAGACTGCTGATAATGGTTACTCCATTGGCGGTACTGCCTGAAGAGTGGAACAAAGAGGGCGTCAAGATAGTCACCATCCCCTTCAGTCGATACATGCCCGGTGCAAAGAGCATAAGCTACGTCCATGCCATAGGTGCCCTGCAGAAAGCACGGAAAGTCGGGGCAATAGAGGCACTCTACGTCACATCCGAGGGCTACGCCACAGAATGCACCACCAGTAATCTCTTCGCCTGCATAGAGGGGAAACTGGTGACTTCGAGTAGCACTATTTTGCCCGGTATTACACGGCAGGTAATCCTCGCCATGCCTGAGCTGGCCGGTTCAACCGATATTCGGGATATAACACTCGTTGAGCTACTCAAGGCCGATGAGGTCTTTCTCACTGCATCAAACAAAGAAGTAACGCCAGTTGTCACCATTGACGATACCACCATAGGAAAGGGCACACCGGGAGAGATGACACGTCGTGTCATGAAACTATTTGCAGAATATACCGGACAATACTCCAGGGAATAAGACAACGGGGTCAGGTCTTGCGTTTTGCGTTTTGCGTTTTTGATGGAAAATATAGCCCGGACAAGCAAATCGCAAGACCTGACCCCCTATTTTGATGAAATTTTTTAATAAAAGGATGCATAATGGATTTAACACGATTTCCAAGGAGACGATACACGGAGGGATACACTCCCATAGAAAAATTGCCCAGGTTTTCCGAGGCCCTCGGCGGTCCCGAGATTTATATAAAGCGAGACGATTTGCTGGGGCTGACGGGAGGAGGCAATAAAACAAGAAAACTGGAATTTGTGGTGGCCGATGCCCTGGCAAAGGGGTGCGATACACTGATTACCTGTGGCGCCATCCAGTCAAACCACTGCCGTCTCACGCTTGCCGCTGCGGTCAAGGAGGGACTCTATTGCAGACTGATTATCGAGGAACGGGTTCCCGGAACTTATGATGCCAAGGGGAGTGGCAACAATTTTCTCTACCGCCTCCTGGACGCCGAGAAGATTAAGGTCATGTCCGGCGGCATCGATGAGGTTGCCGAGATGGAGAAGACGGCCCAAGAGGTCGAGGCAGAAGGGAGAAAACCCTACATCATAGATGGCAGCAATGCCTCCGCACTGAGCGCTCTCGGATACGTGGCATGCGCCCAGGAATTGACTGCACAACTCTTCGAGAAAGATCTGCATATAGACCATATCGTCTGCCCCAGCGGCAGCGGAGGCACCCACGGGGGACTCCTCACGGGTCTCTGGGGAAGCAATACCGATATCCCCGTTGCGGGAATCAATGTGAGGAGGTCGAAAGAACTCCAGATAGCAAAGGTCTACGACGTAGTAAAGAGGACTGCGCAATTTCTTGGCATCGCATCCGATGTTCCGAAAGATATCGTTGTCTGCTTCGACGACTATTACATGCCCGGCTATTCCCTTCCCAATGATAAGATGATCGAAGCCGTCAAGCTGCTGGCCCGAACCGAGGGCATACTTGTCGATCCCGTATATACGGGCAAGGCCATGGCAGGCCTTATAGGCCTTGTCAGAAATGGTTATTTCAAAAAGGGTGAAAAGGTCCTCTTCCTTCATACGGGAGGATCACCGGCGCTGTATGCATACCTTGATACTTTTCTTACGGAATAAGGCAAAAGGGTCAGGGTAATCAGCAAAGAGGACGATGAGAGAATCAGAAGTCGGAGCAGTCACGGAAGATGCCCATCCCATAGTGAAGGAATTTATTCGAGAGCAGCTCCCCATGATCGTGGGCGTTTTTGCCCTGGCCATCATGGCAGGGTTCCTGCAGAACGGCTCCCTCCCCGGCGCAGACAGGGCATTTCCCGTTGCCGGTGTGTGCGTCCCCATCTGGCATCTGGTGTGGGTGGGAATCTGGACGGGCTATACGATGGGTCTGGTGGGAGAGGCGAGCGGCATATTCTCTCTCCCCTATTCCATGTCCATACTGCAGTTCACCGGCGTGGCAGTGAGCCCCACGTCTCTCATAACCACCTTTTTGAATCCCTTCGGGGCCTTACTCGGTTATCGGAGGGAAAAACAGTGGAATCTCGATTTTGCCCTGTGGCTCTGCGTCGGGGCACTCGTCGGTTCCCCCATCGGTCCCTTCATTCGCGTCTACTGGTTTCACGATGCAGAACCCTTCAAGATGGTCATCGGCTGTGCCCTCCTCGCTATGGCTATACATCTCTGGATACAGATAACTCCCTGGTATCTTGCGCGGACCGTCCGCCAGCGTCTCTTCAAGGAAAAATTTGACCGCATGAAGGAGGAAGGTCGCAAAGCCGGCAGGGTACCCGCGGGATTGCCTGAGGATTTTCGTATTATTACCCTTCGAAAATCACTGAAATCGGTCACCATATCTTACTGGGGGGAAGAACAGACCTTCAGTGTTCCCCTTATGTTCGGCATCGGCCTTTTCGTGGGCGTCGTCGCCTCGGCCATGGGCGTGGGCGGAGGATTCATGCTCGTTCCCATCATGGCTACTATATACGGTGTACCCATGTACGTCCTGGTGGCGGCAACGATCCCCTTCGTCATTGTGCTGTCCATAACGGGCCTGATCTCCTATGTCATAACAGTACCAATGCTGACAGGCGTTTCCGCTTCACCCGACTGGGCCTTCGGTCTCTTCATTGCCAGCGGGGCCATCCTGGGTGCATGGGTGGCATCGAAGACGCAGAAATTTATACCCGAGAGATACCTCAAACCCATGCTGGGTAGCATTACGGGGCTCATCGGTATCCTCTATATCGTTAATTATTTCTGCCAACTCCCCTTTAAGGTGTAATCGATGAAAGGTCGGATAGAAAAGATAAGATCGGTGGGATTCAAATTGATTCCCCTCCTCCCCTTTGTTGTTTTATTTCTTGCCCTCCTTGTCGCCATCTACCACATAAAGGTCTACTGGTGAATTGACTGTCCCCCTGTAGTGTTACCTCCCGTTGCCCATATAGTAGAGCCCCAAGAGATAAGGCCTCTGGCAGAGAAAGGCACCCTTTGTATCATCGGGGCTGTTATTATCGACATTCACTATGACATTTCCGGCATCGGGAAAGTATTTGGCAAGGCCTCTTCCGGCGATGTGTGTAACATAACCGATAGTCTTTGATTCATTGTAGGATGGTATGCCGACAACTACGTCGTAGGTTTCCTTCATTTTTCCTCTCCCCTCCTCTGATGGTAAAGTTCATAAAGGCTGAACCGAACAGCAAGCAAATCCCCCCCCCTACTTGTTGCGGAAAGTTTCAATATGACTCTTGTGGAGAATGACAGTGTGAAATGACAATGAACTGTTTCGGTCCCAAGCGTAGTTTTTGACTGTGAACTCTAGCGAAATGTCAGTGGGCGGAAGAGATGGTCTTGAAATAGACTGCCATAAATCATACACCAGGTGTTATATAAAGTCCAAGTGATTGGTGAACGGCGAGCCCCTTCCCCGGAACAAGCTGCGGAGGGCTTCAATCTATCCTTCTGCCCCCTTTCTATAAAATTCCTTTTCTTTTTACAGATTTCGGGGTAATAATAAGTAATAGAATTGTTAGCACGTTACATCGGGAATAACGGTGAGCTTCGGCTCTCGATATAATGATAAGGAGGAAAACATGGCAAAGGTAGGCGTTGTTTTATCGGGTTGTGGTGTTTACGATGGTACGGAAATTCATGAAGCGGCCCTTACTCTTCTCTTTTTAGACAGGGCGGGCGCCGACATACGGTGCATGTCTCCCGATTGTGACCAGTTGGAGGTCATAGACCATCTAAAGGGGGCTGCGGTAGAGGAAACTAGAAACGTCCTCGTGGAGTCTTCCAGGATAGCCAGGGGAGAGATCGCGGACATGAAAGAAATCACGGCAGGCGATCTCGATGTTCTCATCTTCCCCGGTGGCTTCGGTGCCGCCAAGAATCTCTGCGATTTTGCAGTAAAGGGCGCCGACTGTACAGTTAATTCGGAAGTGGAACGATTAATCAAGGAGATGTACAGAGCGAAGAAACCGATGGGTTTCATATGCATCGCCCCCGTCATAGCGGCCAGGGTACTCGGTCCATCGGGACCGGAACTAACAATCGGAAATGATGAAGCGACGGCGGAGGCCATTGAAAAAATGGGTGGCAGGCATGTGGCGTCAACCGTAGAGAATACAGTCATCGACAGAGAGAACAAAATCGTCACCACGCCTGCATACATGTTGGGGCCGAGCATATCGAGAGTGGCCATGGGAATCGAAAAGCTGGTACATGAAGTATTGGATCTGGCATAATAGAGGGATGGGACTCTCTTTCGTACAGAGAAGGATCGCCGAATAAGGAAAAGGAGGATGAAGGAATGATGGATATGGAACTTGAGAAAGCCAATGGTAATGGCACTGCCATAGAGGGACAGATCGGGCTTGATATCGGGACTGCCAACGTTGTGGTTGCATACAATGAAAATAAAAATATTAAGAACCTGCTGCAATTGAATGCCTTCTTCACCATTCCCTACTCAAAGGTGACAAAAAAGACCCTCCTGCGAGAAGAGACGATGTTTTTCGATAAGGACGAGAAACACTATATCCTGGGGACTGCAGCGGAAAGGTTTGCCAGTACCTTCGATAGCAGCACGAGAAGACCAGTCGAGAGCGGTTTGCTGAACCCCCGGGAAGTCGAAAGTATAGATGTCATCAAGGCCATCATCAATCGACTGGTCAAAAAATCGGACAAGAGGAACAAGAAGATATGCTTCAGCGTACCCGGTGACCCCATCGACAATCCCAATGCCATTGTTTATCACGAATCGATCATCAGGATGTATCTCCGGGACTTGGGCTACTCTCCCATATCGATCAATGAGGGCCTGGCCGTCGTCTTATCGGAACTGTCAGCCACCAACTTCACTGGTATTGGAATAAGCATGGGGGGAGGAATGTGCAATGTCTGTTTCTCCTACCTCTCCGTGCCCGTGGTGAAATACAGTATCCAGAAGGGGGGTGACTACATAGACTCTATGGTGGGCCGGTCCGTGGGAGAGTCCCCCACAAAAATAAAGATGATAAAGGAAACGGGGCTCGACCTTTCCGCTGAACCCTCAGGCAGGATAGAGTATGGCTTCCATATATATTACGATGATCTCTTTTCCAGTCTCGTTCAGAGCCTCCGGCAGGTTCTGGGATCATCGGACAATGTCCCCCGTCTCTCTACGCCCGTACCAATCGTCCTCAGTGGAGGAACAGTCATCCCGAGAGGGAGTAGAGAAAAGTTTAAAAAGGCCCTTGATGGGGTCAGTCTTCCCTTCAAGATTTCGGACATCATCATTGCCGAAAACCCGCTCTATGCAACGGCAAAGGGCGCCCTGGTAATGGCCATAACCGAAGACGCAGATATATAGATGTCTCTCCCCGTATTTGTTTATTCTCCTGACGAAATCAGGGCCAGGATAATATCGGAAACCCTGAAGGCAGAAGGTATTGCCTCTGCCATATTCACCAGCCACTTTGAACTGGACGATGCCCTCATGGTGCGTCGCCTGCCTCATGTCGTCATAGTTGATGTAAAGAAAAACATTCACGAGGAACAGAAATTTCTCGAGCGGTTGTCCCTCCGCCTGCCCGAAGCGGTCTTCTTTATCCAGTGCGATCTATCCGACAGACCTGTACTGGAAAATATCACCATCGCAAACAAGATAGTGGCATTCGACCCCATTGCACCCGAATACATCAGGGACAAGGTTGAAGCAGTTCTCATTGCACGACGGAGATTCAGCATAAAAAAATACGCCCGCATCGGGAAAGAGGCATTCCGGCAAACCGGCCGTATCTTTTTCAAGGCTATTCCCATTGCCATTACGCTCTTCATCGGCCTTGCGGGGGGCTATCTCTACTGGTGTGTGGCAACACTCCCCGACATCGAGACACTGAAGGATTATTCTCCCTATGAAACATCTAAACTGTATACACAAGACAACAAGCTACTGACGGAGTTTTATGTTGAACGGAGAACCTTTGTCCCCTACGACAGGATACCGAAACATGCCATGGAGGCATTCATTGCAGTTGAAGATGCCCGTTATTACCGGCATCACGGGATAGATGTTATCAGGATAATAAGCGCCTTCTGGACAAATATCAGGCGGGGTGCCATTGTGCAGGGAGGAAGCACGATCACCCAGCAGCTGGCAAAGATGCTCTTTCTGAAGCCTGAAAAGACGATTACCCGAAAGATAAAGGAGGTCGCCCTCTCTCTGAAGATAGAGAGGAACTTCACGAAAAGAGAGATTCTCGTACTCTACCTGAATCACGCCTATTTCGGCGAACGGGCCTACGGCATTGAGGCTGCATCACAGGTCTACTTTGGAAAGTCGGCGAGCGATATAAGCATCGCCGAGGCTGCCCTGCTTGCGGCTCTCCCCAAGGCACCGTCGAAATATTCTCCCTTCGAGGATAAAGAAAGGGCACTGGAACGGAGAAATTATGTTCTGAGAAGAATGCTTAAAACTGATTCCATAAATGACCTGATATATGACGAAACGATCAGGAAGAAACTGCCGGAAAAGGCCCACAGACGTAATTTCAACGCACCTTACTTCGTCGATTACTGCAGGGCCGATCTGGAAGCACGGTATGGCGACAGGCTCTATACCTCGGGACTGACAATATATTCAACACTGGACTACCGTATGCAGCAAATAGCCGAGCGGGCCGTGCAGAACGGTATAGACAAATTAAAAAAAGGGAAGATAACGGATGTTCAGGCCGGGCTCATTGCCCTGGATCTCAAATCGGGACAGATAAAGGCCATGGTGGGGGGGGCAAACTATTCGGATTCACAGTTTAACCGTGTCACCCAGGCACAGCGGCAACCGGGATCGGTTTTCAAGCCGATCATATACCTGACGGCCCTCAAACAGGGATTTTCACCGAATGATACACTGGAGGACAGCAAGACCTTCTTTATGTGGAACAAGGGGGGAGAGGTGTGGGCGCCGGAGAATTATAAGGGAATTTATCATGGTACCGTTACCCTTACGAAGGCCCTGTCGCTGTCCCTCAATTCCGCCACACTCAATCTTGCCAGAAAAGTGGGACTCAAGAACATTATCAAGACGGCAAAAGATATGGGAATCACAAGTACGATACACCCCTTTTACTCATCCGTTCTCGGCGCCTCTGAACTGTCTCTCCTGGAGATGGCTTACGCCTATACTGTTTTTGCCAATGGGAACAGGTTAAAACCGATGTGTATTGAGCGGATAATCGACAGAGAAGAGTCGACAATCATGGAACCACGAGGGGAAAAGAAACAAGTTATCAATAAAAAGGTTTTGAAAAACATACGATCTATGCTAAGAGCCGTCGTTTTGAAAGGCACCGGGAAAAGGGCGCAGGTTTTAATGCGAAAGGTATACGGTAAGACGGGTACCACCAACGACTATGCCGATGCGTGGTTTATCGGGTTTGATGAAAATACGCTGGTCGGAGTATGGGTCGGGAGGGATGGCCGTTTACCCATCTTTGAAGGGGCAACCGGCGCCAGTGTCGCTCTGCCGATATGGATTGAATTTATGAGGGACATCTCGTAATTCCTATTAATGAGCACTGTCCCTGTTTTAGAAAGAAGGTTTTTATGATTGAAGAAATTGCCGATTCCTTTTTCAGGATGGAAATTCCGCTTCCGAAAAATCCGCTGAGATCGCTCAACTCTTATGTCATCAAGTCAAAGGACAGGCATCTGATTATCGATACGGGGTTCGATCTTCCCGAATGTTTCGACGCCATGAAAGAGGGGCTCAAGCGGCTCGATGTCAGGCTTGAAGAGTCTGATTTTTTCATTACACACCTGCATTCCGATCATGCAGGACTCGTTACACGCCTCATTACCGATACCAGCAGAGTCTATTTCAACCAGACGGAAGCCGAGTTCCTGACGAACCTCAACGTCCAGAAGGAATTAAACTCATTCATCCAGATGAGCGGACTGCCCGTCGAGGTTGTGGATACGATGATAAAGGTAAGATCAGGCTACCGGTATGATATAGGGACCTGGATCGGAAGGGTAATCTTTGTGAAAGAGGGCGACACCATCCGCGTCGGAGATTACAGCTTCCGCGCTATCGTCACGCCGGGACACACAATGGGTCACACGTGCCTCTACGAGGCAGAGAAAAAGATCTTGATCGCAGGAGATCACGTCCTCTATGACATCACTCCCAACATTACCTGCTGGACAGACAGCGAAAACAGGTTGAAGGAATACCTCTTAAGTCTTGACAAAGTCAAGGACATGGATGTGGATCTCATTCTGCCGGGACACCGGAGCGTCTTCACCGATTTGAAGGGGCGTATCGAAGAACTGAAAGAGCATCACAAACAACGGGCCTCCGATGTCGAATCCATCCTCGAAGAGGGCGCATTGAACGTCGCCCAGGTCGCCTCTAAAATGAAATGGGAAATAAAATGCGACTCATGGGAATCCTTTCCCCCGGCACAGAAGTGGTTTGCAACGGGAGAGGCAATGGCCCACCTCAGGTACCTGGAAGACGAGGGAAGGATTACCAGGGAAAAATCGAACGGCAAGAGGCTCTATAGTCTAGCTGACAGATAGATGCGTGTGGGGCTCGAATGACCCCGCCGCATCGGTTTAATCCTACTGTCTATTTTTCACGGTCATAGGGCCATGCTGCAATACCCCCTTCCAGAACCTTCACATGTTCCCAACCCGCCGCCCGGATGACGAGGGCGGATTCATAGGCCCTCAGAGAGATGACACAGTAGCAGATTATCTCTCTTGTTTTATCCTCCGGCAGCTCACCGATTCGATATCGCAGGGTATCACTAGGGATAAGAACCTCACCGATGCCCAGTCGCGTTTCTTTATATTCATCGGGACCTCGTACGTCGATGATGAAAGGGGTTTCACCCTTGTCTAGCTTCTCTTTTACAGCCACGGAAGAAATCCCGTCCATCCTCCCCTTGATCTTGTTCTGCATAACATGGATCGCCGCGATAAAATGGTCGATGGCCAGTGAAAAGGGGGGCGCATAGGGCAGATCGACATGTACAAGGTCTTCGATGGTATAACCGGCCATGAGTGCCATTGCCCACTGGGCTATCTGTTTGGCCACATTGCCCGGTCCGACACACTGAGCCCCCAGTATCTTGCCGCTTTTTCTGTCGGCAACTATCTTGGTGACCAGCAGCAGGCCACCCATAAATCCCGGTTTGTCGGGACTTGCGCTGATGACCGTTATGATATCCTGAAAACCAAGCTGTCTGGCCGCCCACTCTGAGAGGCCCGTCGATCCTGCGGCATAATCGAAAATCTTGCATATTCCTGTCTGGAGTGTTCCGGGAAATGTAATACTGTTTGACCCTGCCGCATTTTCACCTGCCACGCGCCCCTGCAGGTTGGCAAGATCTCCCAACGGCGCCAGGACCTTTTTGCTCGATACCGTATTATATGTTTCGATGCAATCACCTACCGCGTAGATATCTGGGTCTGAAGTCTGCATGTACGCATCAACTTCAATTCCACCCGTTGCCCCAATCGCGAGCCCCGCTTCTCTGGCAAGTTTTACATTAGGAACTACACCAACGGCCACAACCGCCAGATCACATGGTAATTCAGTTCCATTCTGAAGCTTAATGCCCCTAAGCTTACCGTCAGTTCCGAGGAATTCGGCTATCCCGTTTCCCGTGATAACATTTGCCGACTGGATTTTGACATGATTTTCCACGAGTTTTGCCATTTCCCAGTCGAGAAACGTCAGGAGCTGTGGAAGGAGTTCTACGACCGTGATTTCAATGCCCGCGTTCTGGAGTGCCTCGCATGTTTCGATCCCGATCAACCCGCCGCCGATTACCACCGCTTCCTTTATCTTGTTGTCATCGCGTACCTTCCTGAGATAATCGGCATCTTTCATGGACTGCAGCGTAGTGATACCGTCGAGATCCGTACCGGGCACGGGGGGCATGCGCGCCGTTGCGCCGGTAGCGATGATGAGTTTGTCGTATTCCAGTTCACCTGTTTCACCATTAATCAGATTCTTATAGGAGACCCGTTTGTTTTTCCTGTCGATCTCGGTAACTTCCGTGCTTGTCCTCGCGTCAACCCCTTTGGTATTGAGAAAGTATTGCGGGTCCCGTACCGCTCCCGTCGTTGTCCCGATCAGCATATTGCGGTCATCGAAGTAACCCCCAACATAGTAGGGGTATCCACAGGAAGCCATAGACAGGTCCGGGTCTTTTTGGAGTATTATTACCTCGGCATTCAAATCAGTCCGCTTTGCCTTTGCGGCAGCCTTTGGTCCCGCTGCGGAACCCCCTATAACGATGATCCTCTTTTGCATTTTAAATCTCCTTTTTTATGGGAAGGTGAATTTCGGCACCGGCTTTCCGACAATAATCGCCAAGGTCATCAACGGTTTCCGTCCTTGCACTGAGATGACAGTTATTACGAAACAGAACATTTTTCAATAAAAAAGGCATCGTCCCCTGTCCCATCTCAATAAAAGTTATATCGGGGAGTTCCGGGGACACCTTATTTAATTATTTACAAACCCCATCGAATTTGATTGGTTTTTGATATTGCACGAATGGCAAGAGCAGTAGCGCCGAGAATCCCGCATCATGTAACGCAGAGAGGAAACAGGCGGCAGCAGACATTTTTCAACGATGAAGATTACCAATCCTATCTGGATGTTAATGTCAGAATGGTGTGTGAAGTTTCAAGTGGAGACTTGGGCATATTGTCTTATGCCAAACCACATTCACCTAATTGTTGTACCTGAAACAAAGGATGGTTTGAATCAGGCAATTGGTGAAGCGCATAGACAATACACAAGACGGATCAATTTTCGTAAAGGATGGCGTGGGCATTTATGGCAGGGGAGGTTTTCGTCTTTTATCATGGACGAGACATATCTTTTGGCATGTACGAGATATGTGGAATTAAATCCGGTCAG
>Ga0307990_1000460_pt1 | contig 36517 bp, 45 predicted proteins | sample EllFjometagen129_FD_203168 | JGI IMG/M metagenome (GOLD analysis project Ga0307990, IMG submission 203168) | Marine microbial communities from Ellis Fjord, Antarctic Ocean - #129 | ecosystem: Environmental > Aquatic > Marine > Unclassified | place: Southern Ocean | collected 2014-10-08
GTTCTCCAGGAGTCCGTCAGGAATAACGTTGTTTTCCGGACCCCCTACCGTGCCATAGATATAGGGAATTCCGCATGGAATAAGAATGGTACCTTCCTTCCTTATGAGTAATACCCTTTTGTCAGGGTAATACCTCCGGCTGCTGATGCCTGCAGAAATACCCGACAACCCTCCCAAAACCGCCACATCTGTTTCTCTCATCGTTTCTTCCTTTCTAATCTTTGATTTTATTGGATTGCCCTATCAGCTTATGACAACATGACTAATATGCATTTAATATATACTGTTTTGTCAAGATTGTCGTTGATATAGATCATTGATGTAAATCAACTTTTAGGGTAGGATGCCTTTGTTATGGATATAATAAACTTTTTACGGACCATCCCCCTTTCAAGAAATCTTCCTGAAGAACAGCTGGAAATTCTTGCGAACTCGGCACGGGAGAAAAGATACAGGGCAGGTCAGCTTATTCTCAGTGAGATGGATGAGACCCGTACATTTTTCATAGTCGCCAGCGGCATGGTGAAGATGTTTAAGAGTTCTACCAATGGAAAGGAGCAGATTCTGTATCTCCTCGGACCGGGAGAAATGTTCGGTATGTGTGCCGCCTTTTCAGATTACATATTCCCCGCAAATATCATGACGCTTGAGGAAAGCACGCTCCTTACCTTTCCCGGAACGGTGCTTGAGTATCTCGCAAAGACAGACCCGACAATTCTCTTTAATATGATCTCCATCCTTTCATGCAGATTGAAGGAATGCATGTCACTTATAGAATCACTATCGCTGATGGAAGCACCACAACGAGTTGCTTCTTTCCTCCTTTTCTCAAGTCTGAAAAAAAACTGTCGTGAAGGTGAAATCGCAAAACTGACGATAACCCAGCGAGAGCTGTCAAAAATACTGGGCACCACACCGGAGACACTGTCCCGCATATTGAAAAAGCTGGCGGGAGAAAAGATCATACGAGTCACAGGGAAAAACATATGTATCCTCGACTGCGAGGCACTTGAAGAACTTGCAACAGGATGAGGGAAGCCGGATCTGGAATGGCGACGGGAATCAGTACATAAAGTACAGAAATGGACTGATTTGAAATATTGAATTGCTCTGATAAGATAGAGGTTGAAGAATATCGACACTCTACTTCCATCGGGAGGTTAGCTTATGGAACAAGATGTGAGGAAACTGGCAGGTATCTGTGGTCTATATTGTGGGACATGTCCAGACTATCTTACCCACCGTAAAAATGATGTGGGATACATGGAGAAGAGGTCTCAGGAAAAGGGGTGTTCTATTGATGAGCTTCGATGTGATGGGTGCCTTTCCGATAATGTATCTGCTCACTGTAAGGATTGCAGACATGGATTTCGAACGTGTGCTGCGGAGAAACGGGTAAAATGGTGTTTTGAGTGTGATGAGTTTCCTTGTCAGCCCTTGAAAGACTTTACCGGTGTTCATGTTGTCAATGGTATCTCACACCATGAACATATCATTGAAGATTTGCAATATATGAAAAAGTATGGGATCGAAGAGTGGGTCAAAATCCAAAATAGGGCAGCTCGTTGTTCAGAATGCGGCAAGGTTCAATATTGGTTCGACTATAAATGCCCGGATTGTAACGGGGAGGTGAACAGATGAAAATACCGGGTACAGACATGACTCTTGAAGAAGTTCTTGACCAGATACCGATAAATCTTCAGTTCGTAGATAGGAATGGCTTTTTGTGTTATCTCAATAAGGCTGCCGCATTACGCCCCGCCAAGGGCACAAGGGAAGTTGGTGTTAATATCCATGACTGCCATGCCCATCCCGAAAGCCTTGAAAATGTTTGTCGCATCCTGAATGACTTCAGAAATGGACGGAAAGATCCGCACTACTACATCAATAAAGAGGGAAACAAGTCGATAATGGTACCAATCTTCGGCTCTGAGGGGGAATTTACAGGCGTCTTCTCTTATTCCCATCCCGCAGGGTACCCGAAACCTGACAGGACATTCTAGATTCTGTTATATTTCTCCGAAATGATTATTGTTCATACACTGATTTTTACAGCAATATCGTGAGAGATCCCTTCAGATTACATGTGAGCATGCCATCGTGACTGATAAAAGGGTCGAAAGGCGGATTGCTTTTTCGATAGGTTGAGTATTCGGGAACATTCCCTCGATGATGATTATCGGTCCCATAACATATATTGTGCGGTCTTTATTACATTGACTCATAAGGTCCTTTTTCTTATACTCCCTTCATATCAGAAGTAATGAAGGGGTTGTGTATGAAGAAGGACCATGATTTTTTGACTGATCCGAATACCCTCTTCGGGAGGCTCCGTTCTGCCTGCTCAGATGAGTGGGAGGCCTATTGCAGCCACGAATTTGTGCGCCGTATCGGTGACGCCACATTGCCCGAAGATTGTTTTCGCCACTATCTGTTGCAGGATTATCTGTTCCTGATACACTTTTGCCGGGCCTGGGCCCTTGCCGTCTATAAATCCGAGACACTTGCCGATATGCGGGCAGCCACAGCAACACTGAACGCACACCTCAACTACGAGATGGATCTCCACGTCAAATACTGCAAAGGCTGGGGAATAGAGACGAAATACATGGAAAGTGTACGGGAATCGAGGGCGAACATGGCTTATACCCGTTATGTTCTCGAGCGCGGCCTTTCCGGCGACATCCTGGATTTGTATGTGGCCCTCGCTCCGTGCGTTATCGGTTACGCCGCCGTCGGTAGAAACCTGGCGGAAGATTCCCGAACAAAGTTTGAAGGAAATCCATACAGAGACTGGATAGATATGTACGCGGGGAAAGAGTATCAGCAGGTGGCTCGGGAAGCAGTACACCATCTCGATGAATTAGCCGTGCCCCGAACGGGTCCCGGCCGCTTTGAAAGCCTGGTCAGGACCTTTCGCCAGGCAACGTCTCTGGAAACCGGTTTCTGGGAAATGGGTTTGTATTTACAGGATTGAAACTCCCCACCGCAAGCAGCATGAAATGGGCTCGCTCTTCAGTTCACGAAGCAATGGGGATCGCGTGCTTCAAAAATATTCAACCCCTGCCCATGCATGACGGCAAGACATCCTCCGCAGACGGGGCGGATCGGACAGGATCGACAGGCCTCGGTACCGGAACGATAGCGGCGGGCGATCTGAGAATCATAAATCTCCGCAATGTCCTGCTCGTGGATATTTCTCATGAATGATGGAAACTTGCGGCACGCATGGACCTCTCCGTCGGGAAGCAGGGCAACGAAATTGAAGGCCGCGCTGCATCCGTATCCGGCACAGCCGCCAAAGAGATCCATACCGCGCTGATAGAGAGGAATATTGATGAGGTTGTCTTTCAGCCCCATGACGAGATTATTTTCCGCCGCAGTGAGATAGTCATCGATAAAGATTCGATATTCGTCATATTCGGGAAGAAGGAGAGTGGCACTACTTTAACAAACCATACCCTGGATCACCTGCTTGAACTCTGTAATCCGAAGGCCTATGTCATCTTGCTGGGCGACACGGCCCCTCTGACCCCGATACTGTTTGATCACGGCGTAGATGCCATATCAGGCACAAGGGTGGCAAACTCTCAATTAGCCCTAAATTGTATAAGCCAAGGGGCGAATTTCAGGCAGATTAAGGGAACAAAGCGGCTTACCATGATAAAGTAAGAAGCAAAAATGGCGGGCGCTAAGTAACAAGCGAGTTCTCTCCCATTTGATAGCATCTGCAATTTGTCACAGTCCTTTTGCATAGCGGAAGTACATCTTCATAAAAAGGTCTCGCTAAACAAGGGGAAACCCATTTTCATTCGTGCAAAAGGATGGACAATTTTTTGAAGTTTTCAGTGGCTTCAGATTCAAAAGCAGGGTGATACAGGGGCGATGCCGGGTGCGGCAATCGGTAATATGCATTTGATCAAATTGGTCATATAGAGTTCATCTCGACTAATTTTAGCGGCTTTAAACAGCCTATCCGGGACGTGTCCAGATGGGCAAATAAACATTTTATTGTGGAAATCTTCTTCTTTGTCAGGAGAAAGTGCAACCAGCAGCAGTCGAGCATCCAGATTTCCCTCACCGCACAGGGCGTTGACTCTGGTAACTGAAAGGCGGCAGTTCGTACAGGCGGTTATCTGTTCATCGAGCCGACTGATTGTTCTTTTCTTTGTTTCGGTATTCACATCGTTCACGTTTTTCGTTATACACTAAAAGTCGTTTGTATCAAACTCTGTCATTCAAGAGTTTTAACCTTTCGTCAAGATATGAGTAAATGATAGAGAAAATTTTTTCTATTTTCCCCGATTTCGGTAAGACATCGCCGATCATTTCCAGGTAACGTCTTGAACAGATAGTATGTAATGTCGGCTCAAAGTTAATGTCGAAAATCCAGCCGATCTGAAGTAGTTTAAAATCATTCAGATTTTTGATATGTTTAATATCGACTATTCTCTTGTTTATTAAATCTTGATAAACGGCATCAGAAAACACCGGTGTATCCGGGAGATCTAGTTCGAGCGCGCCATTGCGCTTCCCCTTTTTCCTATGATAATAATCGGTGACCACTCGCCAGATGTCTATTTTATCGGCATCACGCAGCAGTTTTACAAAGAGCAGGCATGTTTCCGTTTCGTCTTGAGGAAGCGCAACGCAGTTATGATACTGAATTGTTCGCAAAATCAGACTTTTTGTTGCCTCTTCAAATTGATTGAGAATTCCAAACCTTTTTAGTATTTTTATTCCAAGTTCCGCGTGGTTCTCGGATTGTCGGTCCACAAAGGTTTTGTAACGAGCATATTGTTCAAAACGGCCAATATCATGGAATAAGGCCATGATTTCAGCCAATCGAAGCTCATCATCACCTAATCCAAGCTGTTCTCCGATACTTATAATTTCTTTGCATACTCGTTTTGTATGTTCTTCTTTAAGAACTATATTTCGTTGAAATTCTTTTTCACCATGTTGTTTAAATGTCTGAACATAGCTGTAAAACCAATCCTTCAGCTCTTGTACACATTCATTATTTATACGTATCACCTTTTGTTTTTCAGAAACCATTTAAACCTTTACCTTTGTTCCTTTGTTATTCCTAATCAGAAGCACCATCCAGCAGCAGCGTTTACCACAAGTCGATAACTGCATCCATAGCAGCTTAATCTACAGCGTCTGTGAAGACATCGAGCAAGGTGAGCAACATTGTTTTCCTCCAAATTATTCTGTTATTGATGAGGCCGTCCGAGCATGCACCGCAGTTGTCATTTCGAGTGAAGCAAAAGGGAGAGTTAAATTATGCCACAAGGTGATGGAAGGGGACCGCAGGGACAGGGCCCACAGACAGGACGCGGAGTCGGACCGTGTGGAACTCCTTCGCAAGAGGCGTCAAATCCCGCCCAGAATGATGGATTTTTTCAGAGACTGCGAAGAGGCCTGGGATTCGGCAGGAATGCTCAAGGACGCAGCATGGAACGCGGAGGCGGTCAGGGCCGCAGACGAAGCAGGTAGTGCAAAGTGAACACGGTGACGGCTCTGTAGAGTTGGAACCTTCGCGGGAATTTATGGATCGAATCTTATAACATCATTTCATCAAAAAAAATCGGCGAGAGCTAACTCTCGCCGATACAATGAACAGTATACTGCCTGGTTTTACGTCCCCATTTCCCATGAATTGAGGTACTTACATTGCTCTTCAGTCAGTGTATCTATGGCAATACCCATAGATTCCAGTTTTAGCCGTGCAATCTCCTGGTCGATGTCTTCGGGCACACCGTAGACGATATTTTTCAGTGTGTCTGCGTTTTTCACGAGATACTCGGCGGCCAGTGCCTGATTTGCAAAACTCATGTCCATGACACTCGATGGGTGGCCTTCGGCGGCGGCGAGATTTATCAACCTCCCCTCACCCAGCACATAGACGCATCTTCCATCTTCAAGCCGGTATTCATCGATATACTGGCGGATTCTTTTCGTTGCAGTAGAAACCTCTTTGAGCCCATCTATATCCAGTTCCACATTGAAGTGTCCCGAATTTGATATGATGGCGCCATCCTTCATCATAAGGAAATGTTCCTTCCGGATCACATTGATATCACCTGTCAGTGTACAGAAGAAATCACCGATTCGGGAGGCCTCTGCAATAGGCATAACCCTGTATCCGTCCATCACCGCTTCAAGGGCACGCAGGGGATCAACTTCAGTCACGACTACATTTGCCCCCAAACCGGAGGCCCTCATGGCAAGACCTCGCGAACACCACCCGTAACCGCAGACGACAAAGACTGAACCGGCAATGAGTCTGTTGGTTGCACGTATGATACCGTCGATCGTGCTCTGGCCCGTTCCATAGCGATTGTCGAACATATGTTTCGTATTGGCATCATTGACGGCAATCAGTGGGAATCGAAGGACGCCATCCTTCGCCATGGCCCTCAACCTGATAACCCCCGTCGTTGTTTCCTCCGTTCCGCCGATGATTTCCTCGATCAGATCCTGGCGCTTCGCATGTATTGTCGAAACGAGATCGGCGCCATCGTCCATGGTAATCATCGGTTTTTCGTCCAGTACGGCATTTATGTGATTATAATAGGTTTCAGTGTCTTCCCACTTTATAGAATGAACGGGAATCTCGCTATACTTGACAAGATAGGCGGCCACGTAATCCTGCGTGCTGAGGGGGTTGGACGCACAGAGGGAAACATCGGCGCCACCCGCCTTCAGCGTATCCATAAGGCTGGCCGTCTCTGTCGTCACATGCAGACAGGCGCCCAACCGAACACCATCAAGCGGCCTTTCCTTCAGGAATCTTTCCTTGATGCTGTTCAAGACGGGCATACTCTTGTTTGCCCAGTCGACACTCGATTTACCTTCTTCTGCAAGACTGATGTCTTTTATGTCGTATTTCATTATTTATATGCCTGCTTCTTTCTTCAGCGTTTCCGCCTTGTCTGTCCGTTCCCATTCAAAATCATCCATAAAGAGAGTCTTCGCAATCTTCCGGTATACATCCCCATTCAAGAGGTCGAATTTCTCGATCATTCCCCTGGGAGTAAAATCAAAGACCTTTTCCATGATCTCTGCCAGCTTCTCGTCCGGTATCAGTCCCGTACCGAAGGTATTTACATATACAGACATGGGCTTTGCAATTCCTATGGCATAGGCGAGCTGGACGGAACATTTTGTGGCCAGGCCCGAAGCCACTGCGTTCTTGGCTGCATATCGTGCGCCGAAAGCGGCAGAACAGTCTACCTTCTCGGGTGACTTGTTAACGACGGCTCCTCCTCCCAACTGGGCGCCGGGGTATGCACCATAGAACTGACAGACCAGCTTACGACCAGTAACTCCCGAATCGGCTGCACTGCATGAATTAACGGCCTGCCACTCACCGGTGGGATTGAAAATGAATTCAGTCTTATCGTCTACCCACGTGCCCAGAGAATCAAAGGCAACTTTTCGTGCCATCTCTTCTACCTTATTTTCACCCGTAACATGCCGGTAATCAATAGCGTTCGACATGAGGACCTTTGCCACTCCTACCGGTTTTCCCTTATCATCATATTTAATGGTGATCTGTCCCTTTCCATCGGGAGCAAAGATGGGATTTTTATACTCTTCAAATGCCCTCATCATTCTATTGGAAAGGACATAGGGTAAGGGCAACAGTTCAGGTGTCTCATCACAGGCAAAGCCATACATGATCCCCTGATCACCGGCGCCGATCTCTTTGTGTTTTCCCAGGTCGGCCCGAGTCCCGATATTGATATTGGGCGACTGTGGGATGATTGCGTTAAGGACACCCATGGAATGTCCATTCAGTCCAACGGCAGCGTCATTGTAGCCGAGGGCCAGAACGGTCCGGCGGATGCGCTTTTCAATGTCAATATATACCTTTGTCGCAACTTCCCCACCGACTACACAGAATCCCTTACTCAAAAAAACTTCGATCCCGCAATGCGGCATGTTTTCTATAACCATACCCAGCTTGTGCTCTTCATCCAGTATGCTGGCGATAATATCCGCAGCTATCGTGTCTGCTACAATATCCGGATGCCCTACCTTGACTGCCTCAGCCGTTATTAACATCTTCCGTCTCCTTTTCTGTCTCCTTATTCTTGCTCGTCCGCTTTACTTTTTCTGACTTGCCAGGGGGCGTAATTATTCCACCTGACATGATAAGCGTAAATGCTTCCTCTACCGTCATGTTTAGATGTATTACATCTGATTCAGGAATAACAATATAAAATCCCGACGTGGGATTGGGGGTTGTCGGTACAAAAAGATTCATTGCATTCTGAAAGGTTCTCTCCTTGACTTCCCCTCTGGTGTCACCCGTTACAAAGGCAATGGAATACAAGCCTTTGCGTGGGTATTCGATAAGGACTACCTTCTTGAAGCTGTTACCATTATCGCTCATGATGGCGTCAACCAGTTTCTTGACGCTTTTGTATAGCCCCCGTACCAGCGGAATCTTCCCGACAATCAGTTCTCCTAACGATACGACCTTTTTCCCAAGGTAACTTGTCGTCACAAGTCCGATTAAAAAGATCAGTATCAGCGTAAATATTAACCCCAGTCCCGGTATATGGAAGGGGAGTAACTGATCGGGCTGATATCTGTAAGGGATTATCTTGACCAGATTATTCATAGCCTTGATTATTATGTAGAAGATATAAACCGTTACCCCTACCGGAATAATAGCGGCTATACCGGTCAATAAGATTTTCTTGATATTTTTTCTCATGAAATTTACGTGCTCCGAAGAGTATGACAGTGGCTCAACATACCAGAAAGCCCCCCCATATTCAACATGAGTTTCAAAAAGGTCAGGGTATAGGAATCCATATCCTTTTAGATGCCGGATAGAGGACTACCACCTTTTTTGTATATGCCACGGCGCAGAAGACTTTACTGCTCTCTTCTTTTTATCCTGTTTTTTTCATCGAGGAACACACAGGTTGCCGCCCAGTTTTTTGCAGCGTTATCCTCAACGGAAACGTAACTTGCGATAATGACCAGATCGCCTTGTACACCCTTTCTCGCCGCCGCGCCGTTGAGGCTTATGACACCGGAGTCCCGTTCTCCTTCAATCACATATGTGGAAAACCTCTCTCCATTGGATATGTTATATATATCTACCTTTTCATAGGGAATGAGATCGGCCGCCTCCATCAGATCCTTACTGATTGTTATACTCCCTTCATAGTGAAGGCATGCCTCGGTAACAGTTGCCCTGTGTAGTTTTGATTTTAACATCACTCTTTGCATATCATTCTTCCTGTTTATCCTGCTATATCTAAAGATTCGCCGAAGACATAATTATCTATCAGCCGGGGAAACCCGACCCAGACGGCCAGAGCCAGAACGGATTCCTCTTCCAGAGTTTCAACATCTTCCATGGTTCCCGTATCACAGATCTTCACATAATCTATCTTCGCAGATGGATGGCTCCCTATATATTCCCTTACCGTTTCAATTATCACGGAGGCCCTGCGCTCACCCTCTTCGTAAAGCCCCTGTGCCAGTTTCAGTGATCGGCTCAAGCTCAATGCCGATTCCCTTTCGACGTCCTTAAGGTAAGCATTCCTCGAACTCATGGCAAGTCCATCGGGTTCTCTCGTCGTGGGCATTCCGACGACCTCTATGTCCATATTCAGGTCGCCCACCATCCGTTTGATGACCGTAAGCTGCTGGAAATCCTTTTTGCCGAAGACCGTGACATGGGGGTTCACTATATTGAAGAGCTTGGTGCAGATCGTGGCCACACCCCTGAAAAAGATGGGTCGTGAAAGGCCGCAGAGATTATTCGACACCTTCTCCACTGTGACGTATGTCTGAAAACCGTCGGGATAGATTTCCCTGTCGGAGGGATAGAAAATCACATCGACGCCCACATCCCGGGCACACCGTTCATCATACTCGAAATCTCGGGGATACTTTTCCAGATCTTCTCCGGGGGCAAACTGCGTAGGATTCACATATATGCTTATAACAAGGCAATCACCCCGCTTTTTTCCCTCCCTCATCAGATCCAGGTGCCCCTCATGAAGGTACCCCATGGTAGGAACAAAGGCTATTACCTTCTCTTCCCGCCTCAGTAAATCGGAATATCCCTGCATTTCTCTGACAGTCTTGATAATCTTCATTGAGTCTTCCACAAAAAAGGCCTCACCGCTGAAAGGGGAGGCCACAATTTCTATTCTTCTACTACTACCTCCGTCCCAGTCCTCTAAGGATCCAAGCGGTATGGCTGTTTGCTATCAGATAAGGATATTTCTGTCAAGACAATTACAAATCCAGGATCGCGTCGGTGAGCATTCCAAATTCTTCCACCGTCAGTGTCTCTCCCCTCCTCCTGCCATCTATGCCCAGCCTGTCGAGAATACCTTGCATATCTTCTCTCCCTCCCGGACAGAGATCTGAACTCCTCAGATTATTGAAGAGCGTCTTCCGCCTCTTTGCAAAGGCACACTTCACCACCTTCAAAAAAAGATCGTTATCCCTTACCGCATAGAGGGGAGTCTCCCTCACCTCCATTTTCAAGACGGAAGAGTCGACCTTGGGCCGAGGATAAAAACAACTGGCAGGAACATTCATGACCCTGGAAGGAAACGTATACATTGAAGTAATGACGGAGAGTATGCAGTATTCCTTCGTACTGGGAACTGCCGTGATTCTGTCGGCCACCTCCCTCTGGAACATCAGTGTCATGGACGATATGTTGTCACGGAAATCAAGCAATCGGAAGAGTATCTGGGAGGAAATACTGTAGGGTATATTGCCTATAACTTTTAACTTTTTATTGTCCACACTATTTCGGAGTGGCGTTGAAAAGTCATAATTGAGGATATCCCGATGGACGATCTCCAGATTTGAAGCCTCCTTCAGCTCCTCTTGCAGTATATCCACCATCTTTTGATCAATCTCAACAGCTATAACCCTCTTCGCTGCCCTGACGATCATCTTAGTCAAGACCCCATGTCCGGGACCTATTTCCACTACAACGTCATCACCTCCAATGCCCACAGAGGTCACAATTCCGGCGACAATATTACTGTCTATTAAAAATGACTGCCCCAGCTTTTTCCGGGGTCTTACTCCGTATTTCCTAAGGATTTCCCTTGGAGTGGCCATGCCTTCTTTCCCTTATGATCACGACGGCCTTGTATGCAATGAAGTAGGCCGGAACGGCAAAGACCAGTGCCATGATGAATCCCCCCAGCAGTAATGGACAGGCGATATTCCATCCCATGTTCATTATGTCCCATATGGAATAATCGGTAAAGACAATATCCCCCCATCCATTGCCGAGGAGACATTTTCCCAGATGATACTGCAACACATATAAAAAGGGTATGGTCAGTGGATTTGATATGACGGTAGCACCAAGAAATGCCGTCGTAAAATTCTGTTTGCAGAGAAAGGTGAGGGCAATAATCATAATGGTATGAAAGGGGATCGTCGGTGTTACACCGATAAAGACACCGACGGCCGTTCCCAGGGCGATTTTTTCAGGTTTCCCCTTGAGACTGATAAACTGGTCATAGACATCTTTATATCTCTTTTTCAGATTCATACCTACACCGGACAATCGAGAGGCCATCTCGATATGGCGTTCAGGTTAAAAGAATCCCTTTTCCCCCTTTTCAACAGATTGTCGCCAACGACTGCAATCATGGCGGCATTGTCGGTACATAAAACGGGTGGAGGGACAAAGAGTTCAACGCCTCTTTTTCCTGCCCGTTCACAAAAGACCTCACGGAGCCTGCTGTTGGCGGCAACGCCGCCGGCAATAACCACGCGCGACAAAGAAAACTCTTCCGCAGCCCTCAGTGTCTTTTCAACGAGGACATCCACTATGGCATCCTGGTAACTCGCCGCTATATGGGGCAGTTCATCTGCGGTGATGGGTGTTTCTCTCTTTTTTATATAGTATAAGAGAGACGTCTTCAGACCGCTGAAGCTGAAGTCTGGACTCCCCTTCATCGACCGGGGAAACTTGACAAATGCCGTATTTCCTCCTTTGGACAGTCGATCTATTACTACACCACCGGGATAGCCGAGACCCAGCATCTTTGCCCCCTTATCGAAGGCCTCTCCTGCCGCATCATCCCTAGTTTGTCCCAGAGTACGAAATGACCCGAAATCCTCGACAAGATAGATATTCGTATGGCCGCCGGAAACAACGAGGGCCACAAAGGGGAATTGAGGTCTTGTTTCCGTCAGAAATATGGCCGCTATGTGTCCCTCTATGTGATTCACCCCGACAAAGGGAATACCCCTCATGAAGGCCATCGATTTGGCCACCGAGAGACCAACCAGGAGTGATCCGATAAGCCCGGGACCGCGCGTCCCTGCAATGCCGTCTATGTCGTCAAGTGTTACTCCCGCCTCATCCAGTGCCTCTTCAACAACCTGAATGATTACCTCTATGTGTTTTCTCGATGCTATCTCTGGAACCACCCCTCCGAACTTCTCGTGCACATCTATCTGTGAGGCAATGACATTTGACAGAAGGGAGGTGCCATCGGCAACCACGGCCGCCGCCGTCTCATCACATGAGGATTCTATCCCCAGTACCAGCATTATTTACTCCATTTAAGCTTGAAACTTCCGATTTGAAAGATGTATATAGGAAAGCACCTTGTTTGTAAATATATAAGAAAGGTAAAACATGGAAATAAAATCAGATTTTCTCGTACTGGGAAGTGGAATAGCGGGTCTCACCTTTGCGATCAAGGCAGCGGAGCTCGGCACAGTTTCCATAGTCACAAAAAAGGAAAAGGTGGAATCGAACACAAACTACGCCCAAGGCGGTATTGCCACAGTTACAGACACAGATGATACCTTTGAGTCTCACATAACAGACACTCTGACCTGCGGTGGCGGGATATGCAGGGAAGACGTGGTCAGATTCGTCGTCGAAGAAGGGCCTGACAGAATCAGGGAACTGGTGAAATGGGGCGTCGATTTTACCAGATCCCAGAACAAGGATTCCGGCGAGTATGACCTTGGCAGAGAGGGAGGCCACAGCCACAGACGGGTGCTGCACGCAACGGATATCACGGGGAGGGAAATAGAACGCGCCCTTATTGAAAAGGTCGGCACCAACAAAAACATAGAGGTCTATGAAAATCACTTTGCCATCAACCTTATCTGCCGGCCGCAGTCCTCGGAGGGAAAAGGGAAGGACACCCGGTGCACAGGTGCCTACGTCTTTGACATAGACAACGGCCTCGTCCATACCTTCAGGGCAAAATTTGTCATACTGGCAACGGGCGGCGCGGGGAAAATCTATCTCATAACGACCAATCCCGACATTGCCACGGGAGACGGCATTGCCATGGCATACCGGGCGGGGGCAGACATTGCCAATATGGAGTTCATTCAGTTTCACCCGACATGCCTCTATCACCCGGAAGTCAAATCATTTCTCATCAGCGAGGCAGTAAGGGGAGAAGGAGCGATACTGAAGCTCGCCGACGGTTCCACCTTCATGGAGAGATACCATCCCATGAAAAGCCTGGCACCTCGAGATGTCGTTGCCAAGGCCATCGACACTGAACTGAAGAAATCGGGGGATGAATGCGTCTTTCTCGATATCACACACAAGGACAGGGACTTTTTGATCGGCAGATTTCCCAACATCTACGACAAATGCCTTGGACTGGGGATAGATATCTCGAAGGAACCGATCCCCGTCGTCCCCGCCGCCCATTACCTCTGCGGCGGCGTGGTTGTCAATTCCTTTGGAGAGACGACAATCGACGGACTCTTTGCCTGTGGCGAGGTGTCCTGTACCGGCCTCCATGGAGCCAACCGTCTCGCCAGCAACTCACTGCTGGAAGCCGTGGTCTTTGCCGACAGGGCATTCAGACGTATAGCTCAGATATTTCACGAAACCGAATACGACTCAACAACCATACCTCCATGGGACCCCTGTGGGGCCACCGAAAGCGATGAATCGATTGTGGTTACACACAACTGGGATGAGATCAGGCGGTGCATGTGGAATTATGTAGGAATAGTCAGGTCCAACAAAAGACTGGACCGGGCAAAGAGACGTATCGATCTTCTCAACCGGGAAATTGAAGAATATTACTGGAACTTTACCATCACATCGGATCTCTTGGAACTCCGAAACATAGCGACGGTAGCCGGATTGATCATTGAATGCGCCCTCCTGAGAAAAGAGAGCAGGGGTCTTCACTACAATCTGGACTACCCCGAAAAAGACAACATCAACTACCTGAAGGATACGATAATCGGGAGGCATGCCGGATCACATTAATCACCCGGCAGAAAGCAAGGAAAAACATCGAATCAGAAATTGTCGGAAATGCAAATTTTTGCAAAATCGACATTTTGCTCTCCTTTGGCCGAACCGCATGTATCTTTCGCTTCAAACGCTTTTTTGTCAGCCATTTTTGCCCGGTTGGACCCAAGCGGAGATAGTCGGGATAAGCAGGTGTAGAATCACTCAAATTATTAATAATGCAAATTTTTGCAATATTAATAATTTGCTCTCTCAGAGCCATGACATATCTCGTACATATCCGCACTACCATTGTGTATGCACCTCCAGCAAACAAGTAAGGGATAACAATGCAACATTTTGTAAACAGCTCCACTATGCCGTATTGCGGCATTATAATAGGAAGTAACATGTCATGTAGCGTGGGGCCTCTGTGCCCCACAGATATGTTGCCCACAGAGTGGCAACGCTACAACGCATTTACAAAGGTAAGTTACTTGAGAGTGTGAATAAAGCAACAACGAATTTCTCAAATTACCAATAATACAATATTTTGCAATACTGGTAATTTGCTCTCCTGCGTCGGCTACTGGAGGCATCTTCTAGAAGGATGGAAAACAACTTTTACGTTCCCTTCAAAATCACTTCATATGCCTGCCGGAGCGTTGCGAGTGGGAGAAATAGTTTCAACTGGTTATCCGGAAGCGGTATGAATCCGAACTGTTTGTAATACCCTTTTGCATCTCTGTTTTTAGCATCCACGAAAAAACCGATAATACCCAGGTTTTCGGAAACTGAAATGATTCTCTCAATCGCGTTGATCATCATGTGGGTTCCCAGACCCTGGCGCTGCCGCTTCCTGGCAACTGCAAGACGGGCAAGCTTTGCTACAGGGGTGATAGACGGGTATTTCTTTGCGTATGTGCACGGCAGTTTATCCGCTCGAATCTCACAGGAAGCCAGGGTAAAAAACCCCAGTATCTCCGTTGGTCTGGTATCATCAATGAGGACAAATGTTCGGGACATGCCTTTATTGAGGTGTTGCCAGACAATATGTCTAAGATATTGATTCAGTTCATCTGTGCCGCAATCGAAACTCTCTCTGTTGTGTTCCTGACTAAGAACTTCTATTTTCAGCATCGAAGAAGGATTCCCTGTATTTTTTCATGGCGACTTTTAGTTTATTGTTGGGCGCCGGTGGATTTTCAATCGCTTCAAAGAATGCGCTTGCATCCCGCATCGTCATATTAATGACTTGCTCCTGTTCAATAACCGCCTGTGCTTTCCCAAGGGCCGACTGGACAATGAACTGATTCAGTGTAGCGCCTGTAAGCCTGGCCGCCTGTGATAGTGTTTCATAAACTGGCGCAGATACCCGGGCGGAAACACGCTCAGTTTTTTTAACTGCCATTTTGTTCTCCTCTTGATTACAGCTTATTGCTTATTGACATTATGGTGCCATAATGGCAACAAATAATTATCAAAGGATTATCTCATCCCCACCCTCCTGCGTGGAAACGCATATCCGCACTACCATTGCGTATGCACCTCCAGCAATCCTTGCAGGGTGTAGGTTGGGTTGAGGAACGAAACCCAACAAAAACCTATTCGTAACCAACCGTTGTTTCAAACTCCATCTCCATTCCCGCACCCCATTTCGGGTCATATATCCCGTTGCGTACATACCGGTGAAAACTGGAATGTTCCCAATCCTTCGGGGCAATCACAAATCCGTGCCTTACCGGATTATAGTGAATGTACTCGACATGTCGAATAAAATCCTGTTCATCCCGAATAAGGTGTTCCCAAAAACGGCGCTGCCAGACATCTTGTTCCCTTTTTTTCAACCTGGATGAAATATTTTGTTGGGTTTCGCTTTGCTCAACCCAACCTGCCGGTTTTTGACATTTTCGGCTGAAACAGCTCTTGATCAAGCGCCATCGCATGGAAAAATCAGCATCTCCCTGTGGGAGCGTCCAGATACAATGCAAATGATCGGGGATAACAACCATTGCATCAATTTTAAATGGGTGCCTCTTGCGTGTCTTGCGAAAAACCTCTCTCAGCAGATCAATGTTGTCAGGAATGCACAGTATTTTTCTCCTGTTATACGTGACAACGGTAAAGAAATATGTTGCGCCTGATATCTTGGCCCTGCGATATTGCATGTCTACTTTTTGTGCCGGGTTTTGTTGGGTTTCGTTCCTCAACCCAACCTACATAAACTTTTCAATCGTCGGGATCGACCATTTCAGAAGATCGTAAGACAGTGTTATGGAATCGGGGCCTTTCTTTGCAGTCATAGTGGAATATTTTTATCGCCGAGCGGCCTGCACGCAGGCCACTGTAAGGGGTAATGGGGTAAAGGCGCAAGGGGTAAAACTACTGAGCCCGGACAATGCGAAAACCGAGGTTGTTGTACCTGAAGCCAGGAAAGTCCCCGCCGCGATCCGCAGACCGTAAGTACCTCGCGTCACTGCTCCAGGAACCGCCGCGAAGGACACGAACCGAGCCTGAAGACGGTCCTTTCGGATCGGTTACTGCGCCCACAATATAATTGCCGTACCAGTCTTCACACCACTCCCAGACATTGCCGTGCATGTCGTACAAGCCCCAAGGATTCGGTGCAAAACTGCCGACTTCCACGGTTTTCTCCCTGTACACACCCTTTGAACACGCGCTTCCGGGATAGTTACCATCATAGTTTGCCTGATCCATAGATATGCAGTCGCCCGTATAAAATGGCGCCGTCGTTCCCGCACGGCAGGCATACTCCCATTCGGCCTCCGTGGGTAATCTGTATTTGTTTGTCCCTTCCTTTCGATTAAGCTTCCGAATAAATTCCTTCGCATCGTTCCAGGATACCTTCTCTACCGGATTATTATCTCTTTTGAATCTCGCCGGATTGTTACCCATAATCGCCTGCCACTGTCCCTGCGTCACCTCCGTCGTCTGCATGTAAAAAGGCTTTGAGATCGTCACAGGGTGCTGCGGATGTTCGTCTCCGTAATCACTCTCTTTGCCTCCATACTTTCTGGCTATCTCTGAGGCACTCAGCTTACTCCCCATCATGAAGGTACCATTTGGGATGGGAATAAATTTCATGCCGATGGAGTTGGTGAAGGTCTTTGGCGTGGCGCCTTCACCGGCTCCCCTACCTCCCCGTTCCACGCGAAAGTTCATCGCCACGAGAAACCACAGGTCGCCCCGGTCGTCGGCATAGGGATAGATCCACCCTTGACGGGGGTGACGCTGTATGTAGTAACCCTGATCTTTCACGTCTTTCACCAAAACGCCCATTTCCGACACGGAGAGGCGGAGAAACTGCTCCCGCTGTCCGTAGGTGGTCTTGAGATTCTTGCAGAGATCGCAGGCCAGATCGCGTATCTCCTGCGCGGGATCTCCCTCCCCCCTTATGCGATCCTTTCTGAAGACCAGTTCCTTCTCCTTTTCGACCATGCTTCTGTCCACCAGCTTTTCTATTTTATCATCGATGTATTTGTTAGCCGGTGACAGGCATCTTTCCGCATGCCCCTGACATGCAGTAAATCCGATGTTTTGGTAGAGGCGGGCAAGATTTGCGCGGCTCCTTTCAACCATGCCCTGTGCCGATCTGATCTGATCATCCTTGTCCGTCAGTTTTCTGTCTAGATCCATCAGTATCGATCTTTCCCGTTTCGTTGCCATGCCGTTGCCGTTAAGAATCACACTGGCCCACTGTTCCACGATCTTAGAAAGAGAGTTTACTTTCCCTTCTGCGTAGGCAGCACTGGTGACACCGGCAAGTTCCCCTTTGAAGCGCTGTGCTCCTCCCGGAGTTAGTATGTCAACCACCGCCGATGAGACGGACATATCTGTAGCGCCTGCTTTTTGTACCGCGCCCTTCATGGGTTTCACCGAAACGACTGCCACATAGAGAAGCTGTGTCTTGCCTTTGAAGAATTTTCTCTCTTCAAGCACAGTCGTTTCAATGTCCATCTCGCCCGAGGTCTCTGCCACGATGCGATCGAATACCACCTGTGACGACGATGCCTCGGTCACTGCGGATACTGCCACACCCCGCAGGTCATGTATCGCACTCGGCGCGATCAAACGGCGAGCTTCCATGAGGAGTGTCTTTCTGCTCGTCCCCGGCACCATCTCCAGGATCGTCCCATAGATCCCCCTGAATGAAATCTGTGAAAGATCTCTCCCCATGGTCTCGTAGATATTCTTCTTTTCACTCTTCAGCGTCTCAAACCGCTTGATCGTATCCCGGATGTTTGCGTACCCCTGGAGATTCGCCTTGTCCTGAAGCAGGTTGGATATCTCGTACTGGAATTGCTGTATCTTCTGGCTGATGGAAACGCGGCAGGTGTTGACACTCGTTTCTATCTTTGTAATATCTTGTTGTGTGAATATGGTTTTGAGATTTACCGAGATCTGTCCCTTTTCGAGTTTTTCCGCCTCATAGGTCTGGCTCTGAACGGGCAAATCACAGGCACGTATGGGATGTGAATCAATTACACTATGAGCAGAAAAGAATAAAAATACGACCAGAATTGTAAATACCGCCCTACGAGTTCTGACAACCATGTGCCCCCCTCTTTTGGCAATTGTACCACTTCTGTTTGATTATCCGATTTATTCAGTTTGTAAAAGAAAAACGTACTGGTGATAATACACGAATTGGCCTTATTGACAATCACTTCGAAAAAATTGGGTGTCATAAAACTCTTGACAACAATATCAATAGTGATACTATCCTAACATGGTTAAGGTAAGAGAAATCATTGAACGAATGAAATCCAGCCCCAAAGATGTCAGGTTCAGTGATTTATGCACGGCATGTGATCATTATTTCGGGAAGGCTCGCCACGGTGGCGGGAGTCACCGAATATACAAAACCCCGTGGCAGGGCGATCCCAGAATAAATATACAGAACCATAAAGGCAAGGCCAAAGCATACCAGGTGAAGCAGGTGCTCTTGGCGATTGAAAGATTGGAGGTTAGTCATGGCTCTTAAGAATGATCGTTACACCTACAGGGTAACCTGGTCTGATGACGATGATGAATATGTCGGTTTATGTGCTGAATATCCCAGTCTGTCCTGGCTGGCGGGAACCCCGGAGGCAGCTCTAAAAGGAATTCGAGAAGTAGTTGCGGATGCGATAGGTGATATGCTCGACAATGGTGAACCGGTACCTGAGCCCATCGCCTGTAGACGATACAGTGGAAAATTCATGGTGCGTATTCCACCGGAAGTTCACAGGAATTTGGCAATACAGGCTGCTGAAGCAGGGGTAAGCCTGAATCGTCTCGCCAGTTCAAAACTTAATCAATAGAGAAATCCCTTAATACAATGAGCCGGTAACCGTCAAAAATCTTCCTTCCCCTTGTTCCTTCTGCCTCCACCAACAGGTGGGTAAGGAAAAATTTTACTGTTGCAGGACCTTCCATACTGTGTGAAAAATGATAGCAATTTAAAAAATATATTGACATTTTTACCTTTCTCAATTTATTTAACTGGTGGTCTCAAAACCAATCAGATCTTTAACCTTACACGGGGGAGTGACAATGGGAAAAACAGTAAAAGAGACACCGCTCCATGAGTGGCATAAAGGCCGTGGCGCCAATATGTCTGTCTTTGGTGGCTACGATATGCCCCTGTGGTACAAGTCGGGAGCGAAGAAAGAGCATCTGACAGTCATCACCAATGCCGGTATATTTGATACAAGCCACATGGCAATGATAACAATCTCCGGCCAGGACGCCTTCGACCTTCTCCAGTTATGTTTCACGAAAGACCTCAACGAATGCATCGGGAAAAACAAAACGCCCATTGAACCCGGCAGATGTGTCTATGGGGCCTATCTGAATGAAAAAGGCGCGGTGATCGACGATACAATTATCGGTCAGATAGATCACGACTCCTATATATCAGTCGTTAATGCGGGCATGGGAGCCACGGTGACCCGGCACCTTCTGGATCATGCGAAGGGAAAAGATGTTACCGTGACCGACCTGTCGGATAAGACGGGCAAGGTGGATATTCAGGGGCCGCTGTCCGCACGAATCCTTGCGAAGGTTTTGCAGTCTCCGGAACAGGTCTTCGAAGGTATGCCCTATTTTTCATTCAAGGGTTATTTTGACAAGACATCCCCCCTTTCCGAAAAGGTTCGCCTTTTGGATGGAACACCGCTCCTCCTCTCACGAACGGGATATACGGGAGAATTCGGTTTTGAAATATTCCTGGACCCCGGAGATCTCATCACGTTCTGGGAGATACTCTTGAAAGCAGGAGAAGAGTTCGATCTGATCCCCTGCGGTCTTGCCGCCAGAGACTCTCTGAGGGCGGGAGCGAAACTCCCCTTGTCTCACCAGGATATTGGTGCCTGGCCCTTTCTCAACAATCCCTGGCCCTTTGCCCTTCCCTACGATGCAAGGGGGACGGGTTTCACCAAAAAGTTCATCGGAGACGAATCACTCCTGGGTATAGACAAGGCCGAACATACCTACGCCTTTGCGGGATATGACCTCCGAAAGGTATCGACATGTGATCCCGCCTTCGTAATGGATGCCGAAGGAACGAAGATAGGCACCGTCCTTACCTCCGTCAGCGACATGGCAATCGGACGTCATGAAAGTAAAATATACAGTATCGCCAGCCCTGAGCGGCCCGGTGATTTCCGCGCTCGTGGACTGAGCTGCGGATTCATAAAGGTGAACACAGAGCTTGCCCCCTGCGAGATGGTGGAGCTGCAGGACAAGAAACGAAAAATGAAAGTGGAAATAAGGGATGATATCAGGCCCGACAGAACTGCACGGCGTTCAATACAGTCGATGCTATAGGAATCAGCCCCTTACCACAAAAAAGATAACCGAAAGGAGAGCGCAATGAAGGAGATTAGTGAGCTGTACTTGCCTGATGATGTGCGATATGCAGAGACTCATGAGTGGGTCAAGATTGATGATGAGATGGTCAGAATCGGCATAAGCGACTATGCGCAGGATCAACTGGGAGACATCGTTTTCGTGGAACTTCCCAAGGTGGGAGATACCTTTGCAACGGGAGAGGAATTCGGTACGGTAGAATCGGTAAAGGCCGTATCTGAACTCTATATCCCCGTCGGCGGAGAAGTCCTTTCGATAAACACAGACCTTGATGATGCACCGGAGTTGGTCAATCAAGACCCCTACCATGACGGCTGGTTGATCGAAATAAAACCCGACGATCTGTTGGAAGTAGAAAACCGCATGACCAAGGAAGATTACATGGAAATATTGGAAGGGGAGGAATGAATGCGCTATCTCCCCCATACGGATGAAGATATCTCCGCCATGCTTACGTCGTCGGGAGTTAAAAGTCTCGATGACCTTTTCACGAGTATCCCTCGTGATTGCCGTCGCACCGGTGATTTAAAGCTCCCCAAACCACTCACGGAATGGGAATTGACGGCCAGGATAGATGCGCTTTCCCGAGAGGTAGCTTCGTCCCCTGAATACAAAATTTTTATAGGCGCGGGAAGTTACGATCATTTTATTCCCGAATCTCTTTCATATCTCCTCAGTCGATCCGAATTCGTGACCTCCTACACCCCCTATCAACCCGAAATAAGCCAGGGCACCCTGCAGGCCATCTACGAATACCAGACGCTGACGGCACGTCTCCTCGGTATGGAGGTAGCCAATGCATCCCTCTATGACGGGGCATCGGCACTGGCGGAAGCGATACTCATGTCTCTTCGCATAACGAGACGAAACAGAGTGGCCCTCTCGCGACTGATTCACCCGCTTTATCGGAGCGTCGTAGAGACCTATCTGAAACCGACGGGATACGAAATCATAGAACTCCCCTATCTCACTGACGGAACTACTGATCTATCTTCCATAGACGATATGGACGATCTTGCCGCCATTGCCCTTCAGTCACCCAACTTTTTCGGTTCCATTGAACATCTCCGATCTGCCGCCGAAAAGGCCCATGAAAAGGGGGGTCTCTTCATTACATCCTTCACGGAACCGATAGCCTACGGTCTTCTCAAGAACCCCGGAGTACTGGGCGCCGACATTGCCTGCGGTGAGGGTCAGAGCCTGGGAATTTCCCGTTCCTTCGGCGGACCGGGACTGGGGATGCTTGCCGGCAAAATGAAATATGTAAGAAACATGCCCGGTCGCCTCGTCGGCAAGACCGAAGATTCGGAAGGGAAACGGGGATTCGTCCTGACACTGGCAACGAGGGAACAGCACATCCGCCGTGAAAAGGCCACATCCAATATCTGCACCAATAACAGCCTCTGTGCGCTGGCAGCCGCCATGTACATGGCTTCAATCGGCGGAACAGGGATAAGAGAACTGGCACAGATAAACTATGACAAGTCGGAATACCTGAAGAGAGAACTTACCAGGACAGGACATAGAATAGCCTTTCAAAGCCCGACATTCAATGAATTCGTCGTACAATTTCCTCCCCATTCCAAGCATAAATACGACAGCTTGATTGAAAAAAAGATTGTGGCGGGGCTCCCTGTCGACAGGTGGTATCCCGAACTGTCCGACCACTACCTTCTCTGCTGCACGGAGACAATGACAAAAGATGACATCGATCTTCTCGTAAGGGAGGTAAACTCATGAAGGAATTTCCCGGCACCACCGGCCTTATCATGAACGAACCCCTCCTCTGGGAACGGGGCAAGAAGGGGAGATGTGGATTTTCTCTCCCCCACCGTGATGTTGAACCTTCACCGATAGATGACGATCTTGTGGGAGATGTCCCCGACATTCCCGATCTCTCCGAGGTGGATGTGGTCCGCCACTACACACGGCTGTCACAGTGGAATTTCGGCGTCGATAGCGGCATGTATCCCCTCGGTTCATGCACCATGAAGTACAATCCCAAGATCAATGAGAAGCTGTCACGCGCGCCGGGATTTGCGGCGGCACATCCCCTTTTGCCGGAAGGGCTGTCGCAGGGAACCATGAAGGTGATGCACGAACTGGAAGGATTCCTTGCGGAAATTACGGGACTGGACGCGGTTACACTCCAGCCTGCCGCCGGCGCCCACGGCGAACTGACGGGAATGCTCGTCATGCATGCCTATCACACAGGCAGGGGCTATGCCCGCTCCAAGATAATTGTCCCCGACACGGCCCACGGAACAAATCCTGCCAGCGCAGCCCTCTGTGGATATCGCCCCATTGAGGTAAAGTCGAATGAAGAGGGGATACTTTCCGCCGAGGTCATCGCCGGGATAATGGACGAAGAAACGGCGGGCATAATGGTAACCAATCCCAATACACTGGGTCTCTTCGAGGAAAATATAAAAGAAATTGCCGAAGTGGTGCACTCAAAAGGTGGACTGGTCTATTGCGACGGCGCAAATATGAATGCAGTAATGGGAATAGTTGACATGGGGGAAATGGGTGTCGATATAATGCACCTCAACCTCCATAAGACCTTCTCCACCCCCCACGGCGGAGGCGGCCCCGGATCGGGTCCCATCTGCGTAAAGAAACACCTTGAACCCTTTTTACCCGTTCCCCGTATCTGCGAAAAGGAGGGGATCTACTCGCTGGCCTGGGATTCCCCGGAATCCATAGGAAAGATTCAGGCATTTTATGGGAATTTCGGTATCATGGTCAGGGCATACTGCTATATCCTCTCCATGGGCAGAGACCTCAAGACAGCAAGTCAGCTTGCCGTACTGAATGCCAACTACATAAAGGAGGAGTTAAAGGATACATTCCATCTCCCCTATGACAGACCCTGCATGCATGAGTGCGTTTTTACCGACAAGTTTCAGGAAGAAAGCAAGGTTACAACGCTGCACATGGCCAAGCGACTGATGGACTATGGATTCCATCCGCCGACGATCTACTTTCCGCTGGTAGTGCACGGCTCAATCATGATAGAACCTACGGAAACAGAATCGAAAGAGGATATTGATGCCTTTATCGAGACACTGAAGACGGTGGCACAGGAAGCGAGGGATAATCCCGACCTCGTACGCACAGCGCCTCAGAATTGCAAGGTAAAGAAACTGGACGAAACGAAGGCAGCAAGGCACCCCTGCCTGACTGGTTGAGAAGTGCCTTATACACTGAGTTAAGGTAGAGGGCACCTTTTCTATAAAAAATCACCGATAGGACTGCCGTTGGAAAAGATGTTTGTAAGACTTGTGGCAACTGGTTTCGGGCTGGGAAAGGTTCCCTTTGCGCCCGGAACGGCGGGAACGCTGCTGGGCGTTCCCATTTTTGTCATCTTTGCCGGGATGTCCTGGCAGATGCACCTGCTCTCCATCCTTGCCCTTTCCTTTCTTGCCGTATACGTCTCGGGAGAAGAGGAAAAGATGCTGAACACAAAGGACGCCCCCAGCATCGTTATCGATGAGATAGTGGGCCTCCAATTCACCATGTTTCTCATAACTCCCACCTCGCTCTATATCGTCCTGGGTTTTATCGCCTTCCGTATTTTTGATATAGTGAAACCCTTCCCCATAGGTCTCTGTGAAAGAAAGATTCCCGGCGGCTGGGGCATCGTAACAGATGACATCGTAGCGGGCATCTACGCACATATAGTGCTCGCTTTATTTATCTTGGTAAAAGGAGTGTATATCAGTTGAAAGTCGGCATATTGACGATAGGAAACGAATTGACGAGCGGCATGACGCAGGACACGAATTCCTCATACATTGCCAATGAAATAAAAACAGAAGGCTGGGAAATCGCGGCTATGATGTCCGTAGGAGACGATGAGAGTTCCATTGCATCGGGACTGGATTATATGCTGAAAATCTCAGAGGCGGTTATCGTCACAGGCGGTCTCGGTCCAACGGCAGACGACATAACAACGGCTTCCATTGCAAAGGCATGCGGTTTGAACCTTTACACCGACAGAGTCATCCTTGAGCGTATCAAAGAGAGATTTGAAAAAAGAAACCTGAAGTGGACGGAAAACAATGCCAAACAGGCACTCTTCCCTGAAGGAGCAGAAATAATAGATAATCCAACGGGTAGTGCCTGCGGCTTTTCCCTGGAAAGGGGAGAAAAAATAGTGGCAGTCCTGCCCGGCGTCCCCGGTGAGATGAAATGGATGATCACCGAAGGACTGATACCCGTCCTCAGATGGAAATTCAAAGAATCTGAAAAGACGACGATACGCACAACCATAAAGCTCTTCGGACTTCCCGAATCAACTATTGATGAAGCGATTGGGCAATTGGACATTGATCTACCTGGCGTCATTATCGGATTTTATCCCCGGTTCCCGGAAATTCACGTAGTCATCACATCCGTAAACACAGACAGATACGCCGTAAGCGAAAACCTGGAAATCGTCAAAATGCGTATCACGGAACGGCTGAAAAAAAATATATTTGCCTGCGATTACGAAACCATGGAGGGCGTTGTTGCCAAATATCTGAAGAGTAAAAGCATGACCCTTGCTGTAGCCGAATCATGCACGGGCGGACTCATTGCCGACAGGCTGACAAACGTACCGGGGAGTTCGGACTTTTTCGAAAGAGGCGTTGTAGCCTACAGCAATCCCTCAAAGATAGCATTACTTAATGTTCCTCAATCAACTATAGATCAAAATGGAGCAGTCAGTGAAGAAACAGCCGTTGCCATGTCGGAGGGGATAAGAAAGACATCGGGCACAGACATCGGATTGTCCACTACGGGGATTGCCGGTCCGGCGGGAGGAACACTCCAGAAACCGGTGGGAACCGTATATATCGCTCTCACTGACGGCAAGAGGAAGGCCTGCAGAAAATTTCTCTTCCGATGGAACCGCAAAAGGATTAAGGAGATATCGGCACAGTGGGCCCTGGAAATGCTGAGGCGATACCTCATCGGACGAGACATCTGACACTACCCTCTTTTTCGGCAACAGCTCTCAGGTATCTTAAGATACTCATCTGTAGAAAGGAAAGGTCTGATGTCTCACAAAATAACCGCCTCCATGCTTTACAACCTCATCCAGTGCCCCCATCGGGTTACGATGGATCTTTTCGGCGATCCCGGCAAGAAAGATCCCATCAATCCCTTCATCCAGCTTCTGTGGGATCGGGGGAATGCCTTCGAGCAGGAAGTCATCGAGAGCTTGCATATACCCTTCCCCTGCGGGCCCGAAGAGCCCAAAAGACACAACGTCAAAGCATCAGTTTTTACTGGATTTGCTCCTATATTGAAAGGTGATTGCAATGAAAAGAGTTATATTTATATGCACACACAACTCCGCCAGATCTCAAATGGCGGAAGGGTTGTTACGAGATATCTATGGAAAGGATTACGAGGCCTTCAGTGCAGGAACCATGGCGACAGAGGTACATCCCTTTGCTGTTGAGGCCATGAAGGAAGTGGGCATCGATATTGCGGAGGCACGCTCAAAAAGAATAACCGAATTCCTCGATAAGAAATTCGACTTTGTCATTACGGTCTGCGACAGGGCAAGAGAGGCCTGTCCCTTCTTCCCCGCTTCTGCCCGTAATCTCCATGTGGGCTTTGAAGATCCGGCAGGCATTGAAGGTGCGGATGAGGCAAAGCTGCAAAAATTCAGACAGGTAAGAGATGAAATAAAATCCTGGATCAACGAATTCTTCGACAAAAGAGATGCATCTTGAATCGAAGTTCCCCGCAGCTTGCTGCGGGGAAGGTGCCCGCTATTCAGTTCATAACGATACCCAGGAGGCACATCCATGGGTATCGCTTAAAGGGTTATTATAGGAATGGCACTTTTCACCTGTAGAACTATTTTCCCGCGACCTCTCCTGGAGCAAGTACCTCTTTCCCCCACCATTCTTCGGCCTGTGAGCGTGTTACCGTCTCATCGTTGACGGGGGCCTTGTATTGCCACCAACTGTACTTCAAATGACTCCAGTTCTTATACATGGCGTTTTTACCACTACTTGCTCCACAACCTGCCAGGAAAATAACGATTATTACAGTAAATAGAATCTTCTTAATCATGCTTATCTCCTTATAGTTATTTTTTGTAGGAAGTTAAAGGTAAGATCCCTACCTTAGATAGAAATCATCACAGACAGATAAAGCTTATAATATGCCTGCGACACTAACGCCACACTCTCCTTGAGAGGAGGGGAATTTTAAACTCTCACTCCCCATGCAATCGGTCAGACGACACTATGAAAGAAAATGCGAACCAACATTCGAAATGTATACCCTATAGAAATATACAAATCCAGCAATTTGTCAAGCCTTTTCTTATCAGTCTGACAGATATGGCTTCCCCAGCCCTATTGTTCAGTCCTTTATTACAATCATCACGTCTGTCACTATAACGACGTGGCGTCTCTTTGGCATTGACAGGCAGTTGCCATTATCTTATACTGCTACTCATAATGTAAATGAGTTCAATTTTAGTTGGAATTCTTGACCTTTCTCCGGTATATGCATACATTGCTTTATGGGTTGGAAAGACAAAATATTCTATGATCGGGAAGGCCGCCGATGACTGATGAAAAGCCGATACGGGCCTTTCTGGCCGTGGTAGTTCCTCCCGATGTCAAGAATGAAATCAGGAATATCCAGGAACGATTAGCTCCTCGCGTACAGGATATCAGATGGACTCGACGGGAAGGGATACACCTGACACTGAAGTTTCTTGGCACTATCTCAGAAAGCGATATCCCCTGCATCTCCAGGGTGGTTGAAAGAAAAACAGACGCCACAGTCCCTGTCACCTTGAATGTACACTCAATCGGTGTGTTTCCGGGACTGAGCAGGCCCAGGGTATTGTGGATGGGTCTGGAGGGTGAAACGGACAGTCTGCCGTCACTTCAGGACGAGATTGACTCCTGTCTTCAGGAATGCGGATTTCAAAGAGAAGGACGGGGCTTCAAACCGCACCTCACAGTGGAAGAGCCGGGGCACAAAGAAAAATGATTCGGGGAATAAGAGAAATAATCGCAGAAAAGGAACAATACAGGGCAGGTCAGTTTGAAGTCAGAGGACTTACCCTTTTCAGGAGTGAGTTGAAACCGGATGGCGCCCTCTATACAAAACTCGCCTATTATCCATTTCGCGGTTAGTCTTTTATCACTGAAATGAATATTCCCCGCAACGTGCGACGGGAAGCTTCAATAGAGGCACACAATCCAATACAAGGGAATAATACATCTTCGGGAGGCACTTGAAGGGGCCAAAGACGACTCCCTTGTTATCTGCCGGCGGCATATAAAATAATTAATGAAGGGAGATACTATCATGGGATCAGATACAGATAGAGAAAAAGCAGTCGACCTGGCCATAACCCAGATCGAACGACAATTTGGGAAAGGCTCGATAATGAGACTGGGAGGGGATGAATGCATCTCCGACGTACAGGCAATATCCACAGGTTCACTCAGCCTCGATATCGCTCTCGGCGTGGGTGGACTTCCCCGTGGCAGGGTTGTTGAAATATTCGGCCCCGAGTCCGGTGGGAAGACAACGCTTGCCCTCCATGTTATTGCCGAAGCACAGAAGGAAGGTGGGCTGGCCGGTTTCATAGACGCGGAACACGCCCTCGATGTAACCTATGCCAGGAACATGGGAGTAAATACGGATGACCTGCTCATATCCCAGCCCGACACGGGGGAGCAGGCACTGGAAATCGCCGAAGTCCTGGTGCGGAGCGGCGCCCTCGATGTCCTGGTAATAGATTCAGTTGCGGCCCTTGTGCCCCGCGCCGAGCTTGAGGGGGACATGGGAGATGCCCAGATGGGGCTTCAGGCGCGGCTGATGTCCCAGGCACTGCGAAAACTTACGGGAAGCATCGGCAGAACTAAAACGACGGTTATCTTCATCAATCAGTTACGAATGAAGATCGGAACCTTTTTCGGAAATCCCGAGACGACAACCGGCGGTAATGCACTGAAGTTTTATTCAAGCATGCGTCTCGATATCAGAAGGATAGCTGCCATCAAGCAGGGACAGGATGTAGTGGGAAACAGAACCCGGGTCAAGGTGGTAAAAAACAAGGTAGCCCCCCCCTTCAGGGAGGCCGAATTCGATATCATATTCGGGGAGGGAATCTCCAGGGAAGGCGACGTCCTCGATCTCGCAGCCAACAACGGCATTGTCGAAAAATCGGGCGCCTGGTATTCATACAATGAAGAGAGGATCGGTCAGGGAAGAGAAAACACGAAGACCTTTCTGAGAGAACACCCCGATACCCTTGCACAGATGGAAGATGCTGTCCTCACAAAATTCAACCTCAAGAAAAAGGAAAAGGAAAAGAAGGCAGAGAAATAATGGAGGAAGGCCCCCTCTATGAAAAGGCACAGCAGCGGGCCCTTCGCCTGCTTATGTACAGGGGGAGGAGTGTCGCGGAGCTTCGATCTCGTCTGAAAGAAAAGGGCTTCACCGGCGACATTATAGAAAAAGTTATTGACAGACTGACGGAACTCAAATATCTGGATGATGACCTTTTTGCCCGGGAATGGGCACGGAGTTGCGCCGTCAACAAGCTGTGGGGTAACAGGAAAATCTTTCTCAGCCTTCGGGAAAAGGGTATTCCCGCAGAGATCATCGAAAACGCTATCGATGAGGCGCGAAGAGAAATGGATGAAAAAGAGGCGATAGAAGAAATCCTGAAAAAAAGGTTTCGGAAAAGAGATCTATCGCTTATCGACATGGAAAAAGAAAAAAACAGGTTGGGGCAAAACCTGATGGCAAAGGGCTTTTCAACGCAACTGATATTTGAAGCGCTGGCAAAGCTTGAAGAATCGGACACATAACAGGAGAAACACGTTTATGACTGGTAGCGAAATCAGAGAAAAGTTTTTAAAATATTTTGAACAAAAGGGTCATACAATCGTTCACAGTTCGTCCCTTATCCCGAAAGAGGACCCGACGCTTCTCTTCACAAACGCAGGTATGGTTCAATTCAAGAATCTTTATTTGGGACAGGAAGAACGCAGCTATACGAGGGCAGCTACATCCCAGAAATGCGTCAGGGCGGGTGGCAAACACAATGACCTGGAGAATGTTGGCTTTACTGCACGTCACCATACATTTTTCGAAATGCTGGGCAATTTCTCCTTCGGTGACTATTTCAAAGAAGAAGCCATACAATGGGGCTGGGAGTTTTTGACCGATGTGCTGGGAATTCCCAAGGATAAACTCTGGATTACTATTTTCAGGGACGACGACGAGGCCTTCGAGATCTGGAACAAAAAAATGGGAGTCCCGGCGGACAGGATCGTCCGCATGGATGAAAAGGACAATTTCTGGGTAATGGGAGATACGGGCCCCTGCGGTCCCTGTTCCGAAATACTCTACGACCAGGGTGAAGGTGTCGGCTGCGGAAGGCCGGAATGCGACGTGACCTGCGATTGCGACAGGCATCTCGAATTATGGAACCTCGTCTTCACACAGTATGATCGAGACGAATCGGGAACATTGACGCCCCTTCCGAAACCAAACATCGACACGGGCCTCGGATTGGAGAGACTTGCCGCCGTCCTACAGGGGGTGAAAAGTAACTATGATTGCGATATGTTCAAGGAAATTATCGAACACATAGAGAAGGTTTCAGAGAAAAAGTACGCCGAAAGTCAGGAAACGTCTGTTTCGATGAGGGTCATAGCCGATCACTGCCGGGCCATCACCTTTCTCATCAGTGACGGTATCCTCCCCAGTAACGAAGGGAGAGGCTATGTTCTAAGGCGAATACTGAGAAGGGCTGCACGTCACGGAAAACTGCTGGGTCTCAATAAGCCCTTCCTGAAAGGTCTCGTTCCCGTGGTCATTGAAAAAATGAAGGACGCCTATCCGGAACTTCTGGACAAGGAATCATATGTGGTAAAAGTCGTTGTCAATGAAGAGAAGCGTTTCATGGAAACGCTTGATGCGGGGTTGAGAATATTTAATGACCAGGTTGTACACCTCAAAGAAGAAGGGAAAACTGTCATCCCCGGTACAATAGTGTTCAAACTCTACGATACCTATGGATTTCCCACCGATCTCACGGAAGAGGCCGCCCGGTCCTGCGGACTCTCTCTCGACATGGAAGGCTTTACAGAAGCCATGGAGACCCAGAGAGAAAAGGCAAGAAAATCATGGAAGGGGAGCGGCGAAGAAGCGGTTTCCGATGTCTATCGCACGTTATCGCTCAAGGGAATCTCCACAAATTTTGCCGGATATGAGGCCAATACGAAAGCGAAATCACGCGTCATTACCATCCTCAAGGATAACAGGGAAGTGGATAGCCTCGCCAAAGGTGAAAAGGGAGAGATATTCGTTGACGAAACGCCCTTTTACGGAGAAGTGGGCGGGCAGATCGGCGATACGGGAATCATACAAAATGAAAACATGCTCTTTGATGTATGGGACACGCAGAAGCCCCTTGATGATCTCTTTACCCATATAGGCGAAGTACAGCGGGGCAGAATCAGCGTGGGAGATCGTGTCACACTTCAGGTCGATGACGGTATCAGGAGATCAATCGAGGCAAACCATTCGGGCACGCATGTCCTGCAGGCATCGTTGAAGCGGGTCCTTGGTGATCACATCAAGCAGTCCGGCTCCCTGGTCAATGGGGAAAGATTCAGGTTTGACTTCACCCATTTTGCCAAAATAGAGGATGAAGAACTTGAGAAGATAGAACAACTGGCAAATGAATATATCAGAAAAAACATCCCCGTCAGCACCGAGGTTCTTCCCCGGGAAGAGGCCATAAAAACTGGTGCAACTGCCGTCTTTGATGAAAAATACGGCGACGTTGTCCGTATAGTAAAAATGGGCGATTTCAGCATGGAACTCTGCGGGGGGACTCATGTTCTCCGAACAGGCAACATAGGTTTCCTCAAGATAATCAGTGAGTCGGCAATAGCCGCCGGCGTCAGAAGGATCGAAGCGGTAACAGGCATTGAAGCGGTCAAATATGCCCAGAAGGTTGAAAAACAACTGAAAGGCTCGGCGGCTCTCGTCAAGGCAACTCCACTGAAACTTTCGAAAAGGGTGGGGAAAGTTCTGAAACACCAGAGAGAGCTGGAAAGGGAAATAGAAACATTGAAGGGGAAACTCGCCTCGCACGATTCTTCCGATCTCATGGGAAAGGCGAAAGAGATAGAAGGAATTACCGTGCTTACCTGCCTTGTTGACGCATCGGATGCAAAGACACTGAGAGAATTCGGCGATAAGGTTCGCGACAAGATCAAATCGGGAATTGTCCTGTTGGGGAGTAAAATAGGGACAAAGGGGATGCTCCACTGCATGGTCACCAAAGATCTGACAGACAGATTTCAGGCAGGCAATATCGTCAAGGAGATCGCACCCATTGTGGGTGGCAGTGGCGGTGGACGTCCCGATATGGCGCAGGCTGGCGGTGGCAGTCCGGAAAAATTACAGGAGGCACTGGACAAACTGGAAGATATCATCCGGGCGAAATGAGCGAGTTCTTTACCTCCTCGTAACTCTCGACAATACAAAAACGATAAGGATAAAGAAAACAACAACGATGGCGGCGGCCAGGACACCGAACTGGCCTAAGTCGTCCAATCCCCTGTACCAGACCATACATTGTTCGTAATATGTATAATATAGTTTTTTCAGCTTATCTATGATGTCTATACCTGTGTCCATGGCATCGACCCCCTGTCTCAGACAAATGATTCAGTAATTCTGCAACGCCGCACATACTACCTTTCCATTGCCTCTCTGTCCACTTTTTTTAAATAGCAATTCAAGAACCCGCATTATGACATACTCTCTCATTGACATAGAGAAGGTGATTTCCTATATTTAATCAGCATCATCTATCTACAAGAAAGAAATAGTGCTAACTTTGACTTAAAGGAGAAGGACTATGGAATTTTTATCTGAAAGGCTGGTCAGGGTCATTGAAGGCAGTGCCGAAGAACTGACAAATAACTGGCTCCACGATGTGCGAAAAAAATTTTCGACACCAACCTATCACACCTATGACCCCGATAAGCTGTATCAGCGCGCCTTTCTTGTCTACAGCCAGCTCGGCAAATGGATTTCGAGGGAAACCACGAAAGAAGAGATTGCAACACACTACAGGGCAATGGGCAAAGAGCGACGCCGCGAAGGGTTCGCGCTGTCGGAAGTCATACAGGCACTCATCATTACGAGACGTCATGTATGGATAAAGATACTGTCGGAAGGTATTCTGGATACGGCACTCGACATGCATAAAGCCATGGAACTCAACAACCGCGTCATCCTCTTCTTTGACCGCACCATCTATTTTACAGCCCTGGGATACGAAAAATAGTGAGCATTCCTAAAGCACCATATACAACCTTATGCCTACTGCTTTTTACACTTGTCACTCCTGCCGCAGTGGCCGCTACATTACCGCAGGGATTCGTATATGCCAGAGATGCCATCCCCGATGTGATCATTGAATCGCGCTACCACTCCGAAAACAATTTCATCGGCAGACCCATCGATGGATATGTAAAGCCTCGGTGTATTCTTACCAAACAGGCCGCCCAGGCCCTCAGGAATGTGCAGACCGAGTTGAAGACCTTTAATCTCGGTCTTAAGATATATGATGCCTACAGACCACAACGGGCGGTAGATCACTTCGTACGCTGGGCACAAAACCTTGGAGACACAACAATGAAGGCACGCTATTACCCCGATATCGCCAAGAAAGATCTCTTCAAGAAGGGATATATAGCGAAAAGATCGGGACATTCGCGGGGGAGCACTGTTGACCTTACCATCATTGGGGACAATGACATCGAATTGGACATGAGATCGGGATTTGATTTTTTCAGCCCCCGCTCCTGGCCCGACAACCCGACTATTTCTTCATCGTCACGTGCCAATCGTATGCTTCTGCAGACGTTGATGAAACGGCACGGATTCACACCCTATTCCCGTGAATGGTGGCACTTTTCACTACAAAAGGAACCCTTTCCAAAGACCTACTTTAACTTTCCCGTAGAATAATCACACGGGATATCGGCAGACTTTTCAAATACCTTTGTAATATTTCCTACCAGTTAAAGAGGGTACTCCCTGCGGCCTTCAGGTCGTCAATGGCCACCTTCACGCGGTCGGTCATAGATTGCTCCGCCTTCTTCAAGTAAGAACGGGGATCGTAGATTTTCTTGTTGCCCACTTCACCATCTATCTTCAGAACGCCACTGTAATGTGCGAACATGTGATCTGCAACGGCACGCGTGAAGGCGTACTGCGTGTCTGTATCCACATTCATCTTGACCACGCCATAGCTGATGGCTTCGTGAATATCCTCTTGTGTGGAACCTGATCCCCCATGAAAGACAAACCAGAAAGAGACATCATCGCCGAATTCTTTCCTCAAGGCATCCTGACCTTCCTTGAGAATCTTCAGCCTCAGTTTAACAACGCCGGGTTTGTAAGATCCGTGGACATTCCCGAAGGTGGCGGTAAAGAGATATTTTCCACCCTTGACCGAACCGAGTCGCCTGAATACTTCGACAATATCTTCGGGCGTCGTGTAGAGCTTTTCTGCCGGTGCTCCTTTATTGTCAATATCATCCTCCTCGCCGCCGACGACCCCGGCCTCTACTTCAAGGATTATGTCGTTCTCGGCGCATCGCTCCAGCAGTGGAACGGCAATGTCCATATTTGCCTTCAGTGAAAGAGAAGATCCATCGAACATGTGACTGTTGAAAAGGTTTGGTAGCCCCCTTCCCCGCCGTCGCTCCGTCTCTTCTATGAGGGGTATGAGGAAAGTGTCAACCTTCCCGGGTACGGTTTCACGGTTCACTCTTTTTTTAACCGTGGACCGATAACTGTAAATCGTAACCCGTTTCATAATTCTTTAGCATTTCAATGGATCATGCCGAGTCGAATGGATTTTCCTTTCTAAAATCTGGCAGATAGTGATCTCGACTCTTAATTTCCTGGATAAAGGCGTTTTCAAGACCACAATCAAGCGCATAATCCCTGATCTCATCATATTCGTCTTCCCTCAGAGGCCGGTTTATCTCGGGATAATCACATGCCCTGTATTGAGGAGAATATTGCGACATGATACTTACGAATGTGTCGGGCGATAAACCTGCCAGAAAATTGAGACAGCTTCGGCTGTTCTCCAGGCAGCCGGGCAATACCAGATGCCGGACCAGCAATCCTCGAATCGCAACGCCTCCATCATCCATTTCCAGATGGCCTACCTGACCCAGCATCTCTCTGAGAACCCCGGGAACGATATCGGCATAATCGTCCACGGCGGAAAACTGCTTGCCCAGTCTATTTTCGAGGTATTTAATATCAGGAAGGTATATATCCACCAAACCACGGATCTGCCGCAGCGCATCCACTGAATCATATCCGTTGGAGTTATACACGACAGGAACAACAAGTCCCTTCCCCTTTGCCGCCTCAATAGCATCGGCCATCTGAAAAATCACATGAGTCGGTGAGACAAAGTTGATATTGTGGGCACCTTTACTCTGGAGGCACAGCATTTCAGATGCAAGCTCATCCGTAGTCAGTGTTCGTGTGTGACCCTGCTGAAACTCCTGGCTGATCTGGTAATTCTGGCAAAAGACACAGCGCAGGTTGCATCCGGCAAAAAAAATGGTCCCTGAACCTTGTGTCCCCGAAATGGGGGGTTCTTCTCCATAATGGAGACCGGCATGAGAAATCTGAATATCGGCAGGGACCCTGCAAAAACCTACCTTCCCCTCAACCCGATTAACGCCGCATCTACGCGGGCAACATTCACATTGTATCAGTCGTTCCGTTAATGGCCTCTTCATATCGTTACATCACCTGTTGTGCACGTGAAACCGGATTATTGAATGGAGGTTGAGCAAATAGGCCGCTCATCCTTTGAGATAACCGTCGCGGCTGAAGCGAAGCGAAATCAACGTTAGAACCATATATGTCTGTACCATCGCTTTTGAAGACCATGTAATCGTGCATAAAAGCATGAAAGCTCCCCCAAAATCATTCCACGGCACTATGTATCCTGTCCTTCGAATATCTTAATTCGCACGAAATGACGTAATCTTAGTCAGAATGACACCTTGAAAAAGTGTACATCCAGTATATATATTTCAAAGAAAAGAGGCAACAATATGTTTCTATCCCCCAATTTCCATACCTGCAGTGTGAACAGCCTTTCCCTTCACAAATCTTCTTACTGATTTTATAGCGCCTCAGAAGAGGTTCTAAGAGGATAAATGCATCTAATATGAACAATATTATCTGTAATTTCCATTGGTATACCTGGTACGACAATGCCATTCAGAAGATTTGCCATTGTCGGCGTTTCTCCTAAATGCATAAAACAAGATAGCTGAAAAATGTTATGGTGTT
>Ga0307990_1000461_pt1 | contig 36493 bp, 32 predicted proteins | sample EllFjometagen129_FD_203168 | JGI IMG/M metagenome (GOLD analysis project Ga0307990, IMG submission 203168) | Marine microbial communities from Ellis Fjord, Antarctic Ocean - #129 | ecosystem: Environmental > Aquatic > Marine > Unclassified | place: Southern Ocean | collected 2014-10-08
ATTAATTACCGGACCGAATATGAGTGGTAAATCTACATATATGAGACAAATGGCATTAACGACTATATTAGCTCAAATAGGTTCATTTGTTCCAGCTAAAAGCGCAAAGATACCAGTCTTTGATGCTATTTTTACAAGAATTGGAGCAGCTGATGATTTAGTAAGTGGAAAATCAACATTTATGGTTGAAATGCTTGATGCAAACAACGCAATTAAAAATGCCACAAAGAAATCTCTAATCCTATTTGATGAAATAGGAAGAGGTACAGCAACATATGATGGGATGGCGCTTGCCCAAGCAATAATTGAATATATCCATGAAAAGATTGAGTGTATTACATTTTTCTCAACACACTATCATGAACTAACAGACTTAGATAAATCTTTAAAGACACTTAAAAATGTTCATGTAAGCGCAAAAGATAAAGATGGAGCAATTATATTCTTACACAAAATTAAAGACGGACCAACAGATAAATCATACGGAATAAACGTTGCTAGTCTTGCTAAGCTCCCTAAAGGACTAATCGCTAGAGCTAAAATCATCTTGAATGATTTAGAAAGAAATCATCAAAAGTTATCTGAATCAGTAAATATCAACTTGTTTAATTTCGATGAATACGTTGAAGAAGAAATAATTACAAAAGAAGAAAATGAAATTATCAAAGAACTAAAAGAAGTATCTATTGAGGAACTTACTCCTCTTGAAGCCCTTAATATTTTAAATAAAATAATTAATAAAATATAAATTTGTAAGTAGGAGGCGTTTTAATGAAAAAGCATGCTAAAATTATTAAATCATTGACTCCTATTCAGTTTGCAGTTACTCAAAAAAACGCAACTGAAAGACCTTTTGAAAATGAGTATCATGATGAGTTTAGGGATGGTATTTATATTGACGTTGTTTCTAAGGAAGTATTGTTTACTTCTAAAGAAAAATTTGATGCACATTGTGGATGGCCATCTTTTACGAAACCAGCTAACAAAAATATGATTGTAGAAATAAAAGATTATTCGCACCTTATGCTTAGAACTGAAGTGAGAAGTACCGAAAGTGATTCACACCTTGGTCATGTATTTAATGATGGTCCAAATGGGAATTTAAGATACTGCATTAACTCAGCCAGCCTTTCCTTTATTCCTAAAGAAGAGATGGAAGTGAAAGGATATAAAGAATACTTAAATCAATTTGAAAAATGACAATCAAAAGATTGTTGTTTTTTTATGGTAAAACAGTCCGTTTTTCGATATAATAAGGATGCATGAAAGAAGTGATAAAATGAATAAAATTATACAATTAAATGATGCATTAAGTAATTTAATCGCCGCTGGTGAAGTTGTTGAGAATATGGCTTCAGTTGTGAAAGAATTAATCGAAAACTCAATTGATGCAGATAGTAAAAACATTAAGGTGGATTTACTTGAAGTAGGGTTAAATGAAATCAAGGTAATCGATGATGGAAGCGGAATGAGTAAAGAAGACATGATAATGTCTGTTAGAAGACATGCCACATCTAAGATTAAAACAAGTCATGATTTATATCATATTTCATCTCTTGGTTTTCGAGGTGAAGCTTTACCTTCTATCGCTTCAGTATCTCATTTAGAAATTATAAGTAGTGAAGGCGTTGTTGGACATCGTATTTTCTTACTTAATGGCGAAGTAAAAGAAAGTGGAGAATTTGCTCCGAGAAAAGGTACAAGTATTGCTGTTAGATATTTATTTTATAATACACCAGCAAGACTCAAACACTTAAAGGCAACTAATACTGAATTGTCTTTTATTGTAGGATATATCAATAAAATCGCACTTTCTCATCCTGAAATAGCATTTACACTAACAAATGATAAGAAAACAATATTTAAATCAACAGGTTCAAATAACCACTTAAAAGTTCTTTCAAACATATATTCTATTGAGATCATAAAGAATATGGTTTCTTTTGAAGGTAAAAATCAATATTTTCAAATTAGTGGATTCCTTACTAAACCAGTTTTCAATAGATCAAACAGAAATCATATAACAATAATAGTAAATGATAGAATGATTAAAAACAATAAAATTGTCCGTTCAGTAAGTGAAGCATATAAGACATATCTTCCGATTGGAAAATACCCAATTGTTTTTATCAATATTAAAATGGATCCGTTGTTAATTGATGTGAATGTTCATCCTCAAAAACTAGAAGTAAAATTTACAGAAGAGAGAATGCTTCTATCATTAATTAAAAATACAATTGAAACAAAACTAAAATCGTTAGACTTAATTCCTGAAATAAAAGAAAAGAAAAAAGATAATATAAAATACGAATCACTAAATTTGGAATCAAATATTAACGATAAACCAAGTCTAGTAAAAGAAGATTTTGTCAACTACATTGACGATTTAATTGAAAAGAAAAGAGAAAAAGAAAATACTATTAATTTAGACGAAGTCGATAGTACCAAAATAGAAGAACCTAAAATTGTAAAAAAAATACCGAGACTAGAATATATTGGTCAATACCTTGGTACTTACCTGATTGCCCAAAATGAAACAGGATTATATATCATTGACCAACATGCTGCTGCAGAGAGAGTTAGATATGAAAACTACTATAAAAGAATGGCAAATGTAAGTATCGAAACATATGATTTAATTATTCCAATCACTCTTGATTTATCAAACCAAGAAGTTATTGCATTAATGGATAAACTAGATTTGTTCAAACCAATAGGTATTGGACTTGTTATAAATCAAATAAATACTATTGATATTGTCCGAGTTCCTACATGGTTTATTGAAGGATACGAAAGAATTTATACAGAGGAAATTGTTAAATTCATCTTGGAAGGTAAAAACATCGAAATAATGGACGTCAAAGATTCACTAGCTAAATCATTATCATGTAAACATTCTATTAAAGCTAATAAATTTATAAATAAAAATGAGATTAATAAATTATTCCACGATCTTGAAAATTGTACTAATCCTTATACTTGCCCTCATGGTAGACCAACAATAATTAAATTTACACAAGAAGAAATTGAGAAACTATTCTTGAGGATAATGTAATGATTATAGTAATAGTTGGTCCAACAGGTATAGGTAAAACAAAGCTATCAATCGCCTTAGCTAAGAGATATAATGCTGAGATAATATCAGGTGATAGCGTCCAAGTATACAAAAGATTAGATATTGGAAGTTCAAAAATAACAGATACAGAAAAAGAAGGAATTACACATCATCTTATTGATATTTTAGAACCAGATGAAGATTTTAGTGTAGCAATTTTTCAAAAAATGGTAAGAGAAAAAATAAAAGAGATAGAAAGTATAGGTAAAACGCCTATTATTGTAGGAGGAACAGGTCTTTATATTAAAAGTGTATTATATGATTATAATTTCACAAACACTTCTAGAGACGATTCTCTTGTTGAAAAGTATAAAGATTTATCCAATGAAATACTACATTCAATCTTACAAGAAAAAGATTATGAAAGTTCACTAGTTATTCATCCGAATAACCGAAAAAGAGTACTTCAAGCAATATCAAGAGCTGCAACTAATAAAGTGTCAAATAATAAAAATAAAAATGTGCTTCTTTACAATGCAATATTTATTGGTCTTCGTATGGAAAGAAATGAATTATATGAGTTAATTAATACAAGAGTAGACAAAATGATCCAAAATGGACTATTAAAAGAAGTTGTCCATCTTCATAAAGAGGATATAAACTCTAATAGTGTTAATAGTATTGGCTATAAAGAACTTTATAAGTATCTTAATGGTGAATATGAATTTGATTATGCTGTTGATAAAATCAAACAGCATTCTAGAAATCTAGCCAAGAAACAATACACGTTTTTTAATAATCAATTTGATGTAAATTGGATTGATGTTGACATTAATGACTTTGATAAAATAATAGATAAAGCAGTAGAAATTATAGAAAAATTGATTTAGGGTGATTTACATGATAGAAATATTAAGGACATTTGCCTTTATCTTTATAGCAGAAATGGGAGACAAATCCCAGATTCTGGCGATGGCTTTTGCTACAAAATACAGCGTTAAAAAAGTGCTCCTAGGTATATTTATAGGAGTTTTTTTAAATCATGGGTTAGCTGTTTTATTAGGTAATTCTCTTACAAAGATTATCCCATCAAGTTATCTACAAATTACGGCAGGACTTGCATTCATTTTATTTGCTTTATGGAGTCTTAAAATGAATGATGATGAAGAGAGCTTGAAAAAGAAAGTAAGATACGGACCTGTAGTTACAGTCGCAATAGCGTTCTTTCTAGGAGAGCTTGGAGATAAAACTCAACTGACTGCGATTACGTTGTCATTAAGTTCTGAATTCCCATTATATGTCCTAATAGGATCTGTATTAGGAATGGTAGTAACAGGAGCACTTGGAATATATGTAGGAATTAAACTAGGAAATAAAGTACCTGAATTTTTTATTAAATTAGGTGCATCAATAGTCTTCTTTACTTTTGGATTAATAAAACTATTCTCATCTCTTCCAACAGAATATCTAAAAGCATACTTTATAATACCTTTTATCATACTTATTTTGATTATTGCTTATGTAATAATAAAACCTTCACTAGAACATAGAAAAGAAGGAAAAATAACACTATTCAAGAAAACTGCAGAAAATCTTCACTCTTTCTACAATGACTTATCTGTAAGGATAGAAGACATTTGTCTGGGAGAAAATGTGTGTGGTGAATGTGAAGGAATCAATTGTTTAATTGGATACACAAAATCATTAATTAGAAATGCGGAAAAAGGAATAACAACAGATGTTAAGTATATTGAAAATTTAAATAATCGAAAAAGTTTTAATAAACAAAAAGTTTACCTAAGCCTTAAATTAACAATTGAGTTTTTAAAAGATCATCCAAAAATAGAAGAAGATAATTGCATCAATCAAGTTAGAAAGAACTTTGAAACTATTTTGTTTGGAACATATATAGAAAAATTCGAGAACTATGAGAAATATAAATTAGAGTTAATTAGGATTGATAAAAATTGTATTATTCAAATGAATCTATCGTAAAAAAGACTGTTAAATAGTCTTTTTTTATTGGTTTAATGATTATTTATTGCTATAATAGAATAACGAGGTGAGAAGAAATGAAAAAGCCATTTAAAGAATCATTCGCAGACTTTTCAATAAAGATTGTAAGACCATTTATTCTCTTGTTGATGGGAAGAGAACTTAAAGTAGTAGCAAATGGGGATAAAATTGATAAAAACAGAGAACCATTTATTATGGTTTCTAATCATTTCAATACTTGGGATGCATTTGTAGTAATGAAAAATGTCAAAAGTAAAATACGTTTTTTAGCTACTGCGATAGCTTTCTTAGAACAAGCTAAAGGATTCGGAATGACAGTTATTGCAAGAGCAATACCGAAAAGAGTCGGAAAAGTTGATTATATAGCAACTAAAAAAATCTTTGAATATTTAGACCTTGGATATAGTATTGGATTTTTTCCTGAGGGAGATAATACCTTCTATGGAGAAACATTGCCTATCTTTAAATCTTCAGGGAAACTAATCAAAAAAGCAGATGTAGATGTTGTATTAGTTAAACAACAAGGTGGATATCTTTCTCAACCAAGATGGGCGGATTATTTCGCTAAAAATGGTAAAGTTGTGACAGAGACACTAACATTACTTACAAAAGAAGAAGTCAGAGAATTAACTCCAACTCAAATTAATAATATAATCGAAAAGTCGATATATAATAATGATTATGATTTCCAAAGAGAAAGAATGTATAAATTTGATAGAAAAGCTCGTGCTGAAGGGATAGAGAGATTAGTTTATTACTGTAATAACTGTGGTGGAGTTCTAACTGTTTTTGGTAATAAAGATGATATCATATGTTCTAAATGCGGTAAAATAGGACACATAAACGAATATGAATTTATTGAAGGAAACAAGTATGATAACCTAGTTGATTATAATAAGTATCAGTATAAAAAAATAGAAGAAGTAATAAATAGTGAATTTGTATTCACAGTTACATTAAATCTTGTAAATCATTCAAGTATGAAGAATATAAGAATTGGTAACTACAAGTTGAGATACAAAGATAAGAAATTATATTTAAGTGATAATATATCATCATACACATTTGATTTAGAAAAGATTAAATATCCTTGTAACACAATGAGAAATAGTTTCAGTTTTGACTACGAAGAAGAAACATATAATTTCACAGACATTAGACATCAATTTGTATTATATGAAATGTGTCGACATCTAAACGGAAGCTATAAGGGTTAGAACAATGAGAGATAAAGCTAAAATTGATTTGTGGATTTCTGTACTTTTATGGTCGATGAATATTTTCTACATTGTATTGTTTTTTGTAATTCCTTTAAACGAATTGTGGGTATATGCAGTATTTATTGTACCTGTAATAATTATGATGATTTGGATATTAATTGGTTCATATTATGAGCTTAGAGAAGACTATTTATATATGAGAATAGGGCCATTTTTTGGAAGAATAAAGTATGAAAATATTAAATCTCTAACTTTAAAAAATAACTTACTTTCTTCGATGGCAATGAGTTATCATCGCATCGAAATTAAAGAACACAAAAAAAGTTATTTAAGAGGAACAACTTTTATCGGTCCACAAAACAGAGAAGAGTTTTATGAAGAACTTAAAAGACTTTGTAGAAATTTAGAAAAATAAACCATAAAAGTAATCTAAAAAATTCAGTTCAATTCTTCTCCTATCTAACAGGTTAAGGAGTATTATTGAACATATTAATAAAGGGTGTGATTGAATGAATAACCCATATTTTAGTAAAAGACAAAGTGTATATGCAAAAAATGGTCTAGTAGCAACTAGTGAGGGACTTGCTTCACAAGCCGGGCTTGAAATCCTTAAAAAGGGTGGAAATGCTATTGATGCAGCAGTTGCAACTGCCGCAGCCTTAACTGTAGTTGAACCAACAAGCAATGGTATAGGAAGCGATTGTTTTGCTCTTGTATATTTTAATAATAAATTACATGGATTAAATAGTAGTGGTTATAGTTCGAAAAACATTTCTATTGAAAAACTAAATAAACTTGGACACGAAAAAATGCCGATGACAGGAGTAATTCCAATCACTGTTCCAGGAACTCCGAAAGGCTGGGCAAGATTAATTGAAAAATTCGGTAATCTTAGTCTAATAGAAGTATTATCACCAGCCATTAAATTAGCTGAAGAAGGTTTCATTATTAGTGAAACCGTCGGGTTTTTCTTTGAAAGAGCAATAAAAGTCTATAAAGCAAGAAACACCGGACCACAATTTGATCATTTCTTTAAGGTGTTTACTAAAGAGGGAGCTCCGTATAAAGCAGGAGATTTATTCAAATCACAATATCATGCTGATACATTGAGAAGTATCGGTGAGACAAATAGTGATAGTTTTTATAAAGGTGAAATAGCATCAAAAATTGTTAATTTTATGGTTAAACATAATGGATATATTGATAAATCTGATTTGGCTGAATATGATAGTGAATTTGTTGATCCAATAAGTGTTAATTATAAAGGATATGATATTTGTGAAATTCCTCCTAACGGCCAAGGAATTACAGCCTTAATGGCTTTAAATCTACTAAAAGATGAATCATTTATAAATGGAGATGTAATTACATATCATAAACAAATAGAAGCATTGAAAATAGCTTTTAGTGACACATTAAAATATGTAACTGATCCATTATTTATGAAAATAAAAAAAGAGTTTTTATTAGGTGATGAATACATTAAATTACGAAAAAAAGACATTGGAGATAAAGCATTACTTCATAAACCAATTGATTATAAGAAAAGTGGAACAGTTTATCTTGCAACAGCTGATAAAGATGGCAATATGGTTTCATTTATTCAAAGTAATTATATGGGATTTGGTAGTGGTATTGTAATTGATGGTACAGGAATTGCAATGCAAAATAGAGGTCATACATTTAGTTTAGATAAAACACATCATAATAAACTAGAACCTAGAAAAAGAACTTTACATACTATTATTCCTGGATTTATCTTAAAAGATAATAAAGCAATTGGACCATTTGGAGTAATGGGCGGGTTTATGCAACCTCAAGGACATTTACAAGTGGTTATGAATATGATAGACTTTGGTATGCACCCTCAAGCTGCATTAGATGCCCCAAGATTTAGATGGGATAAAGGGTTAAAAGTCGCACTTGAAAGTAGTTTTGATGTTCATGTTGCTCAGAAATTACAGCAACTAGGTCATCACATAAATATTGATTTATATGGTTCTGGATTTGGTAGAGGACAAATGATTATTAAAGAAAAAAGCGGATATAAAGCAGGAACTGAAACAAGATGTGACGGTTTTATAGCTTATTATTAGGAGGAAAATTTATGAATAAATATCTAGAATTATTTTGGGCATTTATAAAACCTGGAGTATTTGGATTTGGTGGAGGACAAGCTACTATACCGTTAATAAGGGAAGAGGTTGTTGATAATTACCATTATTTAACAGAAGAACAATTCGCAGATTATCTAACAATGGGTAATACATTACCTGGACCAATTGCTACTAAGATGAGTATTATAATTGGATACGATTTATATGGTTATCTAGGAGCATTTATTGCTTTTATGGGAATGATTCTTCCAAGTACACTTGCAATTTTATTGTTATTTAATGTTTTCTTAGAATATAAAGATACAGCCTTTGTTCAAGGAATGCAGGCTGCAGCAAAACCTGTTGTAGTTGTATTAATTGCCGGAGTAGCAATTAGCATGGCACGCTCAAGTTTTCTAAAAAGTGTCGATTTTAGTAATATAAACACATTAATTGTTTTTGGACTTTTTATAGTTTCAACTGCATTGATGTTGTTAAATGAATTTATTCCATCTTTCAATATTCATCCAGCATTAATGATCGTAGTTGCACTTGTAATAGGTGGATTCTTCATAAGATAAAAAAAAGAGCTCTAATTTATTTAGAGTTCTTTTTTGTTGTAATCTTGAAAACCATTTTCTAATACATATATATTACGGAATCCACTCTTAGTAAGTTTTTTAGCAGCTTTGAAACTTATTTTTCCATTACTGCAATAGATGTAAATAGATTGGTCTTTTCTAAGTTTAGTGAATTTAGTTGAAAACTGGCTCTTTTTAAAATTACGTGCTCCCTTAATTTTATCCTTTTCAAACATATCCTTTTTACGAACATCAATTAATTGTCCTTTTCTCATGTTATCTTGAAAATCTTTTTTATTAATAATGTGGATTGAGCTATAATCATTATTTTTTCTAGAAACAATTAAAAGCCCAATTAAAGCCCCTAAGACAATTGCGATTACGTATGACCATATTCCCATAGTATCACTCCTAACAAATAAAATTATAAATGCAAACAAGTATTATGTCAATGAGAGTGTGAAATTCAAGCTAATATATAGTATAATGAGAAATAGACAAATTTGATTATTTAAAATCTGATTTAAAAGGAGAAATATATGGAACTTTTCCCAAAACATTCATTGGAACTGTTTAATCTTTTTTGGTTTCCAATGATTTATGGAATACTAATTATAATTGTGATGTTGAATGTAAAGAAGGAAAGTAAAAATAGAATACTAACTTATCCAAAAAATGATAATAAAATTATTCAATTTTTTTCACTTGGATTTATGATTGTGTTTGGCAAGCTAATCATTCTTTATTCAATTTTTGTTCCTATTATAGCATTTACTGTATATTTTTATATTGGGGTAATCATTTATATGGTTAGTATCTCTTGTTCTGTTTACGCTATGTATTACTTTTCAAAAGCAGATACATCTAGACCTGTTACTAGTAGTATTTATAAGTATTCAAGACATCCTATGCAAGTCATGTTTTACTTATCTTGGATTGGGTTAGGGTTAATTTCAGGAACATGGATTATAATAATTTACACAATTATTTTTTCTGTTTTAATTATTCCTTCACTCGTTTCACAAGAAAAGGACTGTGTTGAACAATATGGAGATGAATATATAGAATATTTGAAAAGAACACCTCGATTTATAATTTTTAGATGGAAGAATTGATATAAAGATAGACAAATAGAGTATTATTATATATAATAATCTATGATTAGGAGTGAATATAAATGATTTCAACAAACAATTTTAAAACAGGTATTACAATTCAAACAGACGGGAATCTTTATTCAGTAATAGAATTCCAACATGTTAAACCAGGAAAAGGACCAGCATTTGTTAGAAGTAAATTAAGAAATTTACGTACAAATGGAATATTAGATAAAACTTGGAGAGCAGGAGAAAAAGTGGCTCCAGCTCATATCGATAAAGATAAAATGAATTATTTATATGCTATGGGAGATATCCATGTGTTTATGAATAATGAAAATTATGAACAAGTAGAAATTAATGAAACTAGCATCCACCAACAATTGAATTTTATAATTGAAGGTATGGAAGTTAATGTAATTACTTTTGAAGGTGAAATATTAGGAGTAGATATTCCTGAGAAAGTTACTTTAGAAGTTACAGAAGCAGATCCTGCAGTAAAAGGAAATACTGCTCAAACAGCCACAAAAGATGCAATTTTACAAACAGGATTCAAATTACAAGTACCTTTATTTGTTAACAGAGGCGATAAAATCGTTGTTAATACAAGTACGGGGAAATATGATACAAGAGCTTAAAGGGAGTGAAGTAGAGTGGATTATTCCGCCATGTATTTACTAGGTATTACAGACATTTCAATATATACAATAATTATAATAGTTGTTTTGATAGCTGTTTCAGCTTTCTTTTCTATGAGTGAAACAGTATTTTCTAGTGTTAATGTTATTAGATTAAAGAGATTTATAGAAGACTCAAAAAAAGGTAGTAAAAAAGCCCTGTGGATCACAGAGCATTTTGATTTAACTCTATCTACAATTTTGGTTGGAAATAATCTTGCTAATATAGCACTGGCTACTGTGAGTGTTGGAGTGTTTTCGCAAATTTTTGTTAATAACATTACACTTATTAATGTAGCGAATACAGTTGTTATGACAATAATTATTTTGATATTCGGAGAGATTATACCAAAAAGTTTTGGTAAAAATAATGCAGAAAGAGTTGCTTTATCAATAAGTTCACTTTTATATTGGATTATTAAAATAATGAAACCTGTAACTTGGATATTCCTGAAAATTAAAGAATGTATCGTTAAAGACAATATATATACAGTTACTGTAACTGGAGATGAGTTAGAAACTATCATTGATACAATGGAAGAAGAAGGCTCAATAGATGAAGACGAAGCAGAAATGCTTCAAAGTGTACTTGATTTAAATGAAAAGAAAATATATGAAATAATGACTCCAAGAGTAGATATGATTGGGGTTGAAGTAAATGATTCAATTGAAGAGATTAAAGAAGTGTTCTTCAAATATTTATTATCCAGATTACCTGTATTTGAAGATAACCGTGATAATGTTATTGGAGTTTTATATGAAAGAGATTTCTTTACAAAACTTATAAAAGGTGAAGAAATCGTTATAAGAGAAACGATGAAAGAACCATGCTTTGTTTCGACATCAATGCGTGTTGATACATTGATTGAAACATTGCAAAGAGAAAACTCTCATATTGCAATTGTAAGTGATGAATATGGTGGTACAAGTGGTATTGTAACAATGGAAGATGCCCTTGAAGAACTTGTTGGAGAGATTTATGATGAACATGATAAAGTAGAAGATGAATTCATCCAACAATTAAAAGAATTTAAGTATGGGATAAAAGCTGAAATAGACCTAGAGGATTTATTTGATGATTTAGATCTTGGTAAATCACCAAAATCTCATTACTCAAGTCTTTCAGGATGGCTTCATGATAAATTTGAAGAAATTCCAGAGGTTGATGATTCTTTTAATTATGTTCAAGAAATTAAGAATTATGCACATGACGAAGAAGAACCAAGAAGATTATTATTAAAGTTTGTTGTTAAAGATATAAAAGATCGACGTATCAATTATGTTCATTTAACAATTGAAGAAAATATTGAAGAATAAAAGAGGGATTCCCTCTTTTTGTCTTAGGAGGTGCAAAAGTGGAGAGACTACAAAAAGTTATTGCTAGAAGCGGTTATTCATCAAGAAGAAAAGCAGAAGACTTGATTACATCTGGAAAAGTAAAAGTAAACAATAAAGTTGTTACTGAACTTGGTACAAAAGTTACTAACAAAGACATTGTTCATGTTGAAGGAAATTTAATAGAAAATGAAGATTTAGTCTATTATCTGCTTTATAAACCTGAAGGTTATGTTAGTACTACAAGTGATGAGTTTGGAAGAAAAACAGTGTTAGATTTAGTTCCTAACGATAAAAGAGTTTATCCAGTAGGAAGATTAGATTATGATACATCAGGTGTTTTACTTCTAACAAATGATGGTGCTTTTACTAATTCTTTGACTAGCCCAAAGAATCATGTTGAGAAAGAATACAATGTGAGACTAGAGGGTCTATTAAGAAAAGAAGAATCTACGACAATATGTCGTGGAGTTAAACTTGATGGATATACAACTAGAAAAGCTAGAATCAAAGATGTTTCATATAATAAAAACAATTTAACAACTACTGCGACAATAATTATTACTGAAGGAAAGTATCATCAAGTTAAAAAAATGTTTGAATTTACTGGACACAAAGTTTTAAAACTTAAAAGAGCAAGATTTGGTGTAATAACACTTGAAAATATGAAAATTGGTGAGCATAGGTTATTGAAACCCTACGAGCTTAAGCAATTAAGAATTTTAGTGAAATAACACTTTATGAAAAATAAGGTGTTTTTTTTAAAAAGTATCATATGTTTAATATTTTAAATTATTATGATAATGTACTATTTTTTGATATAATATAATTTGATTGAAAAGAGGTGATATCATGAACTATATCCAAATAGCCATCGATGGTCCCGCAGGTGCTGGAAAAAGCACTATAGCTAAACTGATAGCTAAGAACTTGAATTTTATTTACATTGATACAGGTGCAATGTATCGTGCAATAACTTTGAAGGCAATGAACATGGGAATCGATTTAGATGATGAGAGAAAATATAATTTTGTTAGTGAAACAAAATTTGAATTTATAGATACTCTTCTATATATGGATGATGTTGATGTATCACACGAAATAAGAAAACCGATTATTTCAAATAACGTTTCACTTGTTTCTTCTTACTTCTCAGTTAGAAAAAGCTTAGTTGAAATGCAACAAATTATGGCAGGTAATAATAATGTTGTAATGGATGGAAGAGACATTGGAACAAATGTTTTGCAAGATGCAGAATATAAATTCTTTTTAACAGCTTCAATAAGTAAAAGAGCTGAAAGAAGGCATATAGATAATTTGGAAAGAGGAATCATAAGTGATCCTTTCAAACTGGAAATAGAGATTGAAAGAAGAGACTACCTTGACACAAATAGAATTCATAGTCCTTTAAAAGTCGCTGATGACGCGATTAGAATAGATACGTCAGATTTAAACATAGAGCAAGTCGTAATGTTAATAACTAACAGAGTTAGAGAGGAAGAATAAACATGGATTTTAAAATGAATAAAGTAAAAGTAGGTATGGTAGTTGAAGGAACAGTCTTTAAAGTAACGGATGAATCAGTTTATTTAGATATTCAAGCTTTTACAGAAGGAGTAATTCATAAAAAAGCATTTTCACTTGAACCTATCGAATCATGTAAAGAGATTTGTAAAGAAGGAGACGTTCTTAAAGCCAAAATAAACCGTATTGACTTTGATGACCAACAAATCTTAATGTCAAGATTAGATATTTTAAGAAATGAAAAAAGAGATAAATACGGTGATTTAGCCGGTAAAAATAGTCGTTTAAAAGCAAAAGTTGTCAAAGTTACTAGAGGTGGACTCATTCTTAAAAATGATGGTGTAGAGATGTTTATGCCTTTATCTCAAATGGCAATACAAAAAGTTAATGCAGAAGATTTGATGGGACAAACACTTGAATGTAAAGTTATCGAAATGGATAATAGAAAAATTATTGTTTCAAGAAAAAAAGTATTAGAAGAAGACTTACGTGCAAACAAACAAGCTGAATTTGATGAACTTAAAGTTGGACAAGTAATAGAAGGAAAAATTACTAGAATAACTAATTTTGGAGCATTTGTTTCAGTTGGATATAACGAAGGTCTTGTTCATATCTCTCAAATTTCTCATCACCAAGTTGCTAAGGTTGAAGATGTTTTAACTGAGGGTGAAACTGTTAAAGTAGAAATTATTAACTTAGAGAAAAAACGTATAGGATTAAGTATTAAGAAATTACTTGAAACTCCTTGGAAACTTTATGCAAAAGATCATAAAGTTGGAGACAAAGTAACTGGGAAAATTGTTCGCAAAATGGCAAAAGGGATGCTTGTAGAAGTAGAACGTGATGTTATAGGATTAATTAGTAGTAGAGATTATTCTTGGGATCCAAAAACAAATCTTGCTGGTGAAGTTGAAGTAGGTAGTACTTTAGAACTTCAAATTGTTGGGTTAGATGTTGAAGCACGTAAAATGGGATTATCAAAAAAACACTTATCATATAATCCATGGAATGATGTGACACTTAAAGTTGGAGATGAAGTTTCAGGAACTGTTGAAGAACTTCAATCACGTGGTGCAATCGTTAAAATCCAAGGTGTAAAAGCATTTTTACCAATTGGTGAGATAAGTTCAGATAGAGTAAATCAAGTTAGTGATGTCTTGAAATTTGAAGAAGTAGTAAAAGTTGTTGTTTTAGATATAGATAAAAAAATGTGGAAATTATCAGTAAGCATCAAACAACTACATGAACAAAAACAACAAAAAGAATTCGCAGAATATTTAAAAACAGAAGAAAAAGCAAAAACGACCACTTTAGGAGATCTTTTCGGAGATAAACTTAAAGAATTTAAATAAAAAAGGATTTTGGTATTATGTTACCTACAGTCGCAATTGTTGGGAGACCAAATGTTGGGAAATCAACACTATTTAACAGAATTATTGGTAGTCGTTTCGCTATAACTGATGATGAACCTGGAATTACAAGGGACCGTCTTTATAGCAAAGGGGAATGGTTAACAAGACAATTTAATCTAATTGATACTGGAGGCATCGACTTTGAAGATGCCCCTTTTATTCATGAAATAAAGAGCCAAACAGAAATCGCTATTGAAGAAGCAGATTTAATAATCTTAGTATGTGACATTAGAACTGGTGTAACTGAAGAAGATATGTATGTTGCTAAAATGTTATATAAGGCTAAAAAACCTGTTGTTGTAGCTTTGAATAAAGCGGATGATATTGTTTTAACTGACACAATGTATGAGTTTTATTCTCTTGGTTTAGGAGATCCAATTCCAATAAGTAGTAAACATGGAGTTGGAATGGGAGATTTACTTGATAAAGTTATTCATGATTTACCATTTATTGAAGATGTAGTTTATGCTGAGGATAGAATAAAACTATGTTTAATTGGTAGACCAAATGTAGGTAAATCATCTTTAACAAATGCACTATTAGGAGAAAAAAGAGTAATAGTCTCAGATATAGCAGGAACAACTAGAGATTCAATTGATAGTTTGTTTAGTTATGATGATCAAGATTATGTAGTAATTGATACTGCGGGATTAAGAAAAAAAGGAAAAGTATATGAGAACGCAGAGAAATATAGTGTTTTAAGAGCGTTAAGTGCTATTGATAGAGCAGATATTTGTTTGATTCTGATCGATGCTGAAACAGGAATAAGAGAATATGATAAAAGAATTGCAGGATATGCAAAAGATGCTGGAAAAGGTATCATACTTGTTGTTAATAAATGGGACACTGTTGAAAAAGATACAAAAACAATGAATAGATGGGAAAAAGAATTAAGATCTCATTTCCAATTTATAACATATGCTCCAATGATTTTCTTATCAGCATTAACTAAACAAAGAGTTAATACTCTATTCCCACGTATCAAAGTTGCTTTTGAAAATTATAGTAGAAGAGTTCAAACAAGTGTTTTAAATGATGTTGTAGTGGACGCAATGTACGTTAGTCCTCCAAAAAAACACAATGGACAAGTCTTAAAAGTTTACTACGCTACTCAAGTAACTAGTAAACCACCAACATTTATTTTATTTGTGAATGATGAAAAAGTTATGCATTTTAGCTACGGAAGATATCTTGTAAATCGTTTACGTGATTCGTTTAATTTTGAGGGGACACCAATTAAATTAATATTAAGAAAGCGTGATTAAGATGAAAATAACTGTAATTGGCGGAGGATCTTGGGGACTTGCATTGTCAAAAGTTTTAAGTGACAATAGTCATGAAGTATTAGTTTATGATGTTAATGAAAAAATAGTAAACAAAATAAATGAACTTCATATTTGTCTTCAATTAGATGAAAATATACCTGAAAACATTGTTGCTACAAACAATATGTTTGAAGCTATCAATTTTTCTGAGACTATCTTATTTGTTGTCCCAACAAAGGTTCTAAGACTTGCAATTAAAGAGTCTTTAAAACATCTAAACTCATCTAAGTTATTTATTAATGCAGCAAAAGGTATAGAACCTGAAACATTCTTAAGAATTTCAGAAATATTTACGGAAATGATACCTCCAAAATATTTAGGAGGATTTGTCTCATTATCTGGACCGAGTCATGCCGAAGAAGTAATCAAAGGTTTGACAACGGTCATTACTGCATCAAGTGAAAAAAGAGAGAATGCAGAAATTGTTCAAGAACTATTTCATAACACTGAATACTTCCGAGTTTACACATCTACTGATCTTAAAGGAGCAGAGATGGGTGGAGCTTTAAAAAACATATTTGCACTAGCATCAGGACTAATAGCTGGTAAAGGACTTGGGGATAATGCACGTGCTGCATTAATCACAAGAGGACTTGTAGAAATGAAAAAATTCTATGAAATTTATGGTGCAGATACCAAAAGCTTGATGGGATTAACAGGAATTGGCGATTTAATTGTTACCTGTACAAGCCCACACTCTCGTAACTTCCAAGCAGGTTATAAAATAGGTCATGGAAAGGATTTAGAAGAAACGCTAAATTCGATGACAATGGTTGTTGAAGGGATTAGAACTTGTGAAGCAGCTTACAAATTTGCAAAAGAAAAAAACCTTGATATGCCTATAATTAGCGCTATTTACGATGTTCTATTCAATAAAATGGATCCTGATGTTGCTGTTAAAATGCTTTTAGGAAGAAGTTCTAAAGCCGAATAAGAATTATTTATATGTGAACCTTCATTCATTTGAAAGACCATTTGTTTAGCTATATAGCCAACTGAAGATATTGACCACAAATTTTTAAATTTGTGGTTTTTGATTGCAAAAAAGCTGAAAAGTCTTGCAATAAAGCCGTAAACTTGCTATAATATAATTAGTAAAAATTAAAAGGAGGTAATTATATGAATAAAACAGAATTAATTTCAAGAATTGCAGAAGTATCAGGGTTAACTAAGAAAGATTCTGAAATGGCATTAAATTCTACTTTAGCTTCAATTCAAGAATCTTTAGTTGCAGGGGAAAAAGTTGTACTTACAGGTTTCGGAACTTTTGAAGTAAGAGATCGTAAAGCAAGAGTGGGTCATAACCCAAGAACTAATGAAAAAATTAACATTCCTGCACAAAAATCACCTGCTTTCAAAGCTGGTAAAGTTTTAAAAGACTCAGTTAGATAATATTTAAAATTAATTTAAAGAAATACTACATAATATGTAGTATTTTTTTTGCTTTTATGTTATTTTTTTTATGTATGTTGAGGAGGTGATTGTGATTAATCTAGATAGATATTTACAATTTGGTAATGGGATAAGTAATGATATTTTTATTGCCGTTTTAAAAAACGATACAAAGTATATTGTTAAATACTATGAATCAGGAAGTGACATGTTAATAACTGATGAGAGAAAGCAAACATTACTCCACTTAGCAGCAAGAAATAAAGCATATCATTCTATGGAGTTATTACTTCTGATAGGATTGGATCCTAACATTGGAGATAAATATGACGAGACCCCATTACATATATCCTCATTTATGGGATCGGCCGATTTAGTAAAGTTACTTTTGGATAACTCAGGTGATCCAAATCACAAAAATGATTCTATGCAAACTCCTTTGCATAAAGCAGCATTTAAAGGAAGTGTAGAAGTTATCAAGTTACTCCTTGATTATAACGCCGATATTTACGCTGTGGACGAGAATCACACTTCTATGGTTCAATATGCAATAAGAAGTAAAAAGATTAAGGCAGTTAAGTTTCTTATCGAAAATAGAGCAATCCTTAACTCTCTTGATATTAAAAAACAATCAGTTCATCATTATGCTGCATTATATTCAACTATTGAAATCGCAATGTATTTAATAGAACTAGGAGTAAATCCATATTCAAAGACTAACTTCAGATATACTCCTCTGCATTTTGCAGTAGATTTACCTCATACTGATATGGTTAAATTATTTTTAAAACATGGATTAACTAGTTATGATAAAAATAAGTTTGGGCAATCACCCTATGATAGAGCTATCTTTAAAAATAGTTATGAATCTGTAGAGATATTTAACAGATTAAAAAACGATAAGGATTATCAGTCTCAGCTTTTAAAAACCCCATTAATATTAAGTATTGTAATGAATGAATTTGATAAAGCAGATTGTTTAATACCTATATCAAACGTAGACGAGAAGGATTCCTTTGGTAATACTGCATTGTTTTATGCAATCATGAACAGAGAATCTTATTTAGTTGAAAAATTACTTAATAAAAATGCATCTATTTACAATATAGATAGATGGAATAAGAACGCTATTTATTTTGCTACTATAGTTGGAAACATTGACATTATCAAACACTTACAAAAAGCGAAAATTGATTATACTGAGAAGTATGATGGATATTCAGTCTTAGAAATAGCAAGGTATAACCATGATTTAGAAGTATATGAAGTATTAAAAAAAGGTCCACTATAAAATTTATAGTGAACCTTTTATGTTTCTTACATAAATAATAATGAGGTAGCTAGTAAATTCCACACGAAATGAACAAAGATAGCAGCAAAAATATTTTTATCTGACGCTAAGTATATAACGCCGAAAGTAGCTCCTAATAATCCATAGTAAATCATTTGAATGTAATCGCCTGATGCAACATGAACAAATCCAAACAAAGCTCCACTTACTAAAACTGCAAATGCTGCAATTAGGATCTTATTTCGCTTATATTTTCTTGAACCATCATCAATTCCTATTTTGAAATTAGCTAAATCTATAATTGCTTTTCTAAATACAAATTCTTCAACCAAAGGAGCAAGGATAACTGCGAAAATAATCATTGATATTTTATCGAAAATAGAACCATCCATTAATTGGACTAACTGTTCTTGATTCTCAGATGTCTCAGTAACTCCTAATAATAAGAGTAGCAAATTACTGATAATACTCATAGTATACATAGCTAAAATACCTACTATAACAACAGTAACTATTTTCTTCCTATTATCTAAAAAATGCCTTATTTGCTTCTTAAAATAATTTCTAAAGATAAAAATAAATAATAAGGATAGAACACCATATAGTACTAAACTAGTTATAACATTGAAAGTAATAAACAATTCATCATCATCCCATATTTCTGGGTAAGATAATAAAATAGTTGCTAGCGCTATTGTCATTAGGAGTTGTACTCCACCATATATAAATAGGATAATAAAGTTGTCGCGATTCTTTTTCATATTATCACTCCTAATGACAATTATAACATAATGTAGTGTAATTGTAGTGGTTAAAAACCCAATAATTATTTGACATTATGAGTTTATGTTGGTATTATATAAAAAGCCAAGAAAACAATTATAAATATGGTAAAAAATCTATTAAAATAAGGGTGATTATAATGGCGAAAAAATCATTTGCAGTTATTGGAATGGGACGCTTTGGACAAAGCGTTGTTAAAGAGTTAATAAAAAAAGAAGTTGATGTACTAGTAATAGATAAAGATCCAGAAGCTATTGCAAAGATGAGCAAAATTGCTACACATGCAGTTACATTGGATACTACTGATGCAGTAGCATTGAAAGAAGTAGGTATTTCAAGTATCGATCATGTGATTGTCGCAATTGGTGAACAATTACAAAGTAGTATTTTAACTACCTTAATCTTAAAAGATTTAGGTGTTAAGAGAGTTACAGTAAAAGTGCAAAATGATAATCATGCCAAAGTAGTGCAAAAACTTGGTGCAGACGAAATTATTCAACCAGAACAACAATCAGGTAAAAGATTAGCAAGTAAAATTGTATCTGATAATGTACTAGACTATATTGATTTAAATGACACTCATAGTTTTATTGTTGTAAATGTGACCGAAAAGATTATAGAGTCGACAATAATAAATCTAGATGTAAGAAATAAATTCAACATAAACGTTGTAGCTATAAGAAGAAATGAAGAAATCATAATTCCAACACCATCTGATGTTATTGAGGGTGAAGATCAACTTCTATTAATTGGTAAAAATACAGATTTAGATAAATTTAATAATTGGTTAAGAAAATAAGCACTGAAAATTGCTGATTTATTATTATATCTAAAGAGAATTCATCTCTTGTATTACGAAGTTAAAAGTAATTAAAACAAACAAAAAGATGTACTCATTGAGTGCATCTTTTATTAATTTTATAATTATTATAAATAAGGGGACTATTTTTATATGAAAACCCTCTTATTTGTAATAATTATCACTTTCAAACTATAAATTGTAAATGAATGATAATATGATTTTGAGGTGATACTATGAGTAAAACATTTAATAAAAGAATTTTTAATATAAAGGAACATTTTGCAATAATGAAAAATGCAGCTAAAGGGTTTATCTTACTTCGTTACGTAAAAAAGAATAAACTTTTCAATAAAAAGTTTAAAGAACGTATTATGCTTGCAGTTACAGAAGTTAACGGATGTGAACTATGTTCATATGTGCATACTAAAATATCATTGGAATCAGGAATGAGCCATGATGAGATTAGAGGAATATTAAACGGAATAAAAGATGATATACCTGAATCTGAAGTAGTAGGAGTATTATTTGCAGAACATTATACTGATTCTCATGAAAATCCAGATGATGAAGCTATTAATACATTGATTAAGGAATACGGAATTGATAAAGCAAAAATCATTTGCGCGGTCCTTGGAATGATAACTATGACTAACGCCATGGGTATATCATTAGGACTACTTAAAGAAAGATTTTCTTTCAAAAGAGTTAAAAGAAGTAAGTTTCTTAATGAGTTAGGAATTCCAGTTTTAACAATGACTGTTTTCCCAATATTTTTCATTTATTATAAAATTAAATCATTATTTAAATCATTAAAATGTAGCATAATACAAGACAAAGTCGCTTTAGCTAGTTAAAGTGAAATTCCTTGCTTTTATGGTAAAACGGTAATATAATTAAAATATAATACAAGGGAGCAATCAATCGACAAACTTATTAATTTCTATGTCTGGCAGTACCAGGTGAACAGTAGGAGTTGTAGTAGTTGAATTTGTAGTAAATCTTGTAACAATATTATCTCGTATGATTTAATTATCTGTAATATTTATTTTGAAGTAAATTTTGAAGTAATGTAATAAATTTTTAATTAATCGTATAGATTTTAAAAAAGAATATTGATTTGCCAGAGAACAAATTGTTAAATTAGTGACAACTCCTCTGCTAGCCATAGAAATTAATTTTAAAAAAGGCAATTGCCTTTTTTTTTATGATATAATGGGATCAGGTGATTAATATGAAAGAAATTGTAATAGCGACTAAAAACAAACATAAGATTATCGAAATGAAGAAGATATTGGAAGAAATTGGATATTCTGTCTTATCGTTATTTGATTTTGATGAATTTCCAGACATAATAGAAGATGGAAATACTTTTAGAGAAAATGCATTAAAGAAGGCAAAAGAGCTGTCTAATTACTTGAATAAGACTGTTGTTTCAGATGACTCAGGATTAGAAGTGTTTGCATTAAAAAACGAACCTGGCGTATATTCTGCAAGGTATAGTGGAAACAATAAAACATATGAAGATAATAATAAACTCTTATTAAAAAATATGGAATCTATTGAGAATAGAGCTGCTAGATTTGTGACAACTATGTGCCTGTATTCTCAAACTGAAAAACCAATCTTCTTTGAAGACTATTTATATGGGGAAATTAGCAAAAAATATAAAGGAACTAATGGATTTGGATATGATCCTATATTTTATGTTCCAGAACTAAAAAAGAATTTAGCTGAAATTAATCTTGAAGAAAAAAATCGAATTTCTCATAGAGGAAAATGCTTAACTAAGTTAATAAAACATTTAAAAAACAAGTGATAAGTGATATAATTTTCATAACGAATAATAAGAAGGAGGAATAATATGTCAATCAAAGGTACTCAAACAGAAAAAAACTTATTAAAAGCTTTTGCTGGAGAATCACAAGCTAGAAATCGTTACACAATGTTTTCTAAAATAGCAAAAAAAGAAGGATACGAACAAATTTCTGAAATGTTTTTAGAAACTGCAGGTAATGAACTTGAACATGCAAAAATATTTTTTAGACATTTAGAAGGTGGAGCAGTTGAAATAACTGCAACTTACCCTGCTGGGATTGAAGGTTCTACTCCTGAAAACTTACTTGCTGGTGCTGAAGGTGAATTTGAAGAGTGGGATGAATTATATCCTGAATTTGCTAGAATCGCACAAGAAGAAGGATTTCCAAAAGTAGCTGCTTCATTTAAGAAAATTGCAAAAATCGAGAAAGAACATGAAGAAAGATATCGTAAATTCTTATTAAATATTAAAGAAGAAGTAGTATTTGAGAGTGAAACTGAAACTGCATGGGTTTGCCGTAAATGTGGTCATATCCATTTTGGAAAAAGAGCTCCTGGTATGTGCCCTGTTTGTATGCATCCTCAATCTTACTTTGAAAGAAGAAAAACTAATTTTTAATTAAATTAAGAGTAGAGAATTTATTTCTCTACTTTTTATTTGCATAAATACACGTTTTGCTTACTTTTTTACAATTAATTTGATATAATTATGTAAAGTTGGTGGTTATATGAAAGTTGTTGTATTTAGTGATGCTCATGGAAATAAAATAATTGTTGAAAGGATTATAAGCTTTAATCCAGATGCAGATTTTTTTGTTTCATTAGGAGACAGTGAATTACCACTCGACTTTTTAGTGGACTTAGATATTATCCCAATTAAGGGTAATTATCCAAGAGATGCAGGGTTTGTTTATGAGAGTGTATTAGAGATTGCAAACAAAAAGTTATTACTGGTTCACGGGCATAAATTCAAAGTCCAAAAAAGTTTAATGAAGTTATTAAGACGTGCCATGGATTTAGATGTTGACATAGTTCTTTATGGTCATACACATATAGCAAAAGTAGATAGAGCAGGTGAATTATATCTTTTTAATCCAGGAAGTATTAAGAATCCTAGATCTAAATTAGTACCTTCATATCTTATCTTAGAAATTACTGATGAATCTATTGAATACACTTTTAAAGAAGCTGAAACAAATATTACAATAGAAAACATATAGGTATATTCATTAACGTTAGACATATTTGTAATTAAATAGAGCGTAATTTCGCTCTATTTTTAAGTAATGGGTTACATACTTAATAAGTTTACATAAACAATGTATTGTGATATTCTTGAAATGAAAATAGGAGTGATATTATGAAAAAAATAGTTCTAGTTCTTATTATTGTACTGAGTATATTATTAATGACAGGATGTAAAAAAGAAATAGATGAAATAGATGAAATAGATGAAATTGATTTTAGTGAAGTTTATCCAAATAACGGTACTTATTATGAACTTTTTGTTAGAAGTTTTGCGGATAGTGATAATGATGGTGTTGGTGACTTTAATGGAATCACTGCTAAACTAGGATATTTAAAAGATCTAGGTATAAATGGGATTTGGCTTATGCCAATTCATCCATCACCTACATATCATGGATATGATGTAACTGATTTTTATGATGTTAACCCTGAATATGGAACAATGACAGACTTTGAAAATCTTCTTATTGCTGCAGAAGAATTGGAAATTGATATTATAATAGATTTTGTAATTAATCATACTTCAAGTGAAAATCCATGGTTTCAAGGATGGAAAGATGGAGATCCTGATTATGCTGGATTTTATCGTTTAATAACAGCTAATGATGAACGAAAAGATGAAAATGGTGCCTGGGGACAAAATATTTGGCATAATACAACTGGGGGTTATTACTGTGGATATTTTGGGGCTGGAATGCCTGATTTAAATTGGAGTAATGAAAATGTTCAAGCAGAAATGTTGAATGTTGCATCATTTTGGATTGAAAAGGGAGTAGATGGATTTAGATTAGATGCTGCTTTGCACTTAGAAGGAGTAGGAGAAGTTAAATCACCTACAGTACCAATAGATTCAACTTTGGTTAAGCTAGAGTATTTTGAGTATCAAATAGAGAATCTATACCCTGATATTTACATAGTTGGTGAGATTTATGATGCGTTTAGTGTTTCAAGTCTATTCTATCAATCAATGGATAGTGCTTTAAATTTTGAAATTGGAGATGAAATACTCAGAGCTATTAATACAGGTTTTAGTACTGATTATGTTTCAACGATTGTAAGATATAATGAAATAATAAACAGTTACGAAAGTGACGGAATAGATGCTCCATTTTTAAGAAATCATGATCAAGATAGAATGGCTAGTATTTTAAATGGTAATATTTCTAAATTGAAGCTAGCAGCTGAAATGCTATTAACATTACCTGGAAATCCATTTATCTACTATGGAGAAGAATTAGGAATGTTCGGAATAAAGAGTACTGGACCAATTTGGGACGAAACAAGAAGATTACCTTTGCCATTTGGTGATGACTATACTACTACGTGGTTTGTAGATGAATTTAATATAGAATTGGATAGTGCATTACAACAAGATGCTGACTCGAATTCACTGTTTAATGTATACAAAAGTATATTAGCAGTAAGAAATAATTCTCTTGCATTAAAGTATGGAGATATCTTCCCATATGAGGAGAGTTCAAATGCACTTCAAGGATATTATAGAGTATTTAACTATAATCAAGATAATCAAGAAATTGTTCTTGTTTTACATAATGTAAGTGAAGGTGAATATAAATTATATTTAGAAGATGAAGATGTTATGTATTATTCAAAAGGAATAGATAATTATAATGGTAGTGTTGAAGAAAGATCAACACTGATACTTAGAATGAACAATGAATTAATAGGTGATTTATATGAATAAAAATAAAGTTTCTTTTTCTCAGATGTTTTCGAGATCAATTTCCAATTTTAGTGAAGTATTTGGATTGTTTGAAGCAAGTTTATTTAAAGTAATAATGTATTTCATACTTCTTAACTTACTGATGTTCTTGCCAATTACAATGCAAGTAGTAAATTTAGAAAATCTTGATTATGCTAAATATGGTTTTACTTTCATGGAAGATCTTCCAGATTGGTTACCTAGTGGCTTACCAACTCATTGTAAAATTGATAATAATGAATTACAGTGTTTAAATAACGATGTATTTGAGTATGATATTGTTAATAGAGATAAGATTTATCATATCTATTTCAATGTAGAAGACTCAGTCGAAATCAAAGAAAGTAATACAATTATTTTCTATCAATCTGGTATTAATTTGAATATTGGAGAATCAAATGTGTTACGGCTTACATATTCTGGATTTGGGTACACTGATTTCAATGAAATCAATCAAATGAGTCCTGAAGAAGCTAGCGATATTCTATTTGAATCTCTCTTTCAAAGTGTTAAACCAGCAATTATATTACCAATAATCCTTGCCTTTGTTGGAATTTTAACACTAACTAATATTATTTTGATATTCTCTATTGCTACCCTATCTATGCTGTTTAAATTTAATCAAAGTGATTTTCCAAGATATCAAGACATAATAAAATTGATGATTTTCGCATCAACAATTCCATCAATTATAAATTTAGGGTTAGGATTTTTTGGGTTGAGTGCGTTTACTTCAATCAGCTATAATATTATTACTCCTATCCTGGCATATTTTATGTATAAAGCAAGTAGAATGAAAATAGAAGCGAATTTATAGTAGTATTAATACAATAATAAAGAAAAAGAAAGCATTTACTGTAAGTGTTTTCTTTTTATTTGGATTTTTGTGATAAAACATGAAATGGGTTTCATACATTACAGGCGTCAATCAATTGATAAAGCGTTTTCATTATGCTATATTTAAAGTAATCAAAAATGTTTAAAAAAAAATCACATAGGAGGAAAAGAAATGAGAAGAATTTTGAGTTTATTTATAACTCTAACGTTAGTAGTTACTTTGTTTGCTGTAGCTAATAAAGGCGTTTCTGCCGAAGCTACAACAACATGTGCTACTGATAGTACTGTATTCGTACATTACCATAGATGGGATGAAACATATACAGATACAACAATCTGGACTTGGGGTTATGGTACAGGTGGTTCTGGAGACGGATCAGGTGTAGTTGAAGAAGATGGATTTGGAGCTACTTATCAAATCTGTGTCAACAGTACCGATGCCGGTGATGAATTAGGACTTATATTGAAATACGGAGCTGGTTGGGGTGACGGTATGACTGACCGCGACGGTGTAGACACTGATGAAAATGGTACCTTAGATGGAAACCATAAAAACATTGCAATTAGAGACGCTGAAGGTAACTTACTTGGCTTTGATGAAAATGGTGTTAAACATGTATATGTATTTGAAGGTAGTAATCAAATTAACTACACTACAGATACAAATAGCTTACCATTCTCTGATGATTTAGCTACTATCGCAATTGTTTATTATGATGGTGCTGAAAGTTATGACGGATGGAATATCTGGACTTGGGATACAGGAACATTAGGAACTCAACTAAATGAGAATTTCTATGGTGGTTCTGGAGTACCTTTAGTATCAGGTTTAGGTGTTGATGGTGGAACTGTGGAAAACTTCCGCGTTGCATTCATTAATTTAGACCCTGCAGATATGGGCGCAGAAATTGGATTTATTATGCGTACCGATGCTTGGGAGAAAAAGAATTTAGATGGTGAAAACATCATGATTAGTACAGATGGATTAGTGGCTGGAGATTTCCAATCGTTATTCTATATAGCTGGTGAAGGAGTTATGCATACAACATTTGAAGATTTTGAAGCAACTGTTAATTTCTTTGAACTTGAAAGTGCAAGAGCTTTAGATCCAACATCTGTTGAAGTTTTATTTAACAAAGATGTTGTTACACAAGTTGATGATGTAATTACATTTGATGAAACTGCATTTACTTTAGAAGATAAAGATGGAGCAGCTGTAGTTATTGATTCAGTTAGTTTCAACTCTACTGCAGATGTAAACAAAGCATTCACATTAATTTTGTCAGCTGATTTAATGGGATCACAATCACCTTATACAGTTTCTTATACTGTTGGTGAAGGAGATGACATGATGGTTTATACTAATGACTTTAGTGTAGATAGTCTTGCTCCTGTTATTACTATTATTGGTTCACAAAATGTTACTTTAGAACTTGGAGATACTTATTCACTTCCTACTTATAGTGGTAGTGATAAAGAAACTGCTGAAGATACTGAAAGTACTGTTATTTATAATGTAAAAGTTAAAGACGGACACGGAACTGTAGATACTAGATTTGCTGGTATTTACGAAGTCGTAATTGTTGCTGAAGATAAATTCGGAAACGAAACTGAAGAAATGATTACTGTAACTGTAATGGACCCTTGTGATGATACTGCTCATTTGGATGCAAATAATTTCAATACTGAATTAATAGCTTTATTAGTTGGTATTCCTCTTGCATTCGGTGCTGTTATTGCACTGCGTCGTAGTTATTAGGGAGGAATGAAAATAATGAAAAAATTATTAATGTTATCATCTGTTCTTATAGCTGCGTTAACTCTTGTTGGGTGTTCACCTAAAGAAGAAGTTGAAGTTTGTACAAACAACGCTGCAAACGGGACATTATATGAATTTGATAAAAATCAAACTGAAATTACTACAATTAAAGTATGGTTAGATGACGAAGCTTATGCAACTGCATTAATTGATGCATTTGAACTTATGTACCCAGACATCAAAGTTGAACTTGACTTAGTAGGTGCTGTAGATACTCGTCAAAGACTAGAAACTTATAGTGGTTCAGACTTTGCTGCTGATGTTGTTGTGTTCCCACATGATCATATTGGTGCAGCATTAAGTTCAAACTTACTTTATCCATTCCCAACTTCTCAAAGAGAAGATTTAATATCTAGAATGGTTGGTTCTGCAATTGGAACTGCTACATCATGTTACGACAGTGCAACTAATACTGCAGTTACATGTGATGGTGAAACTTTTGAATCAGAATTATTTGGAGCTCCATTATCTGGTGAATCAGTTGCATTATTCTATAATAAAACTTTATTAGAATCAATTGATGATACTAAAACATATCCTGAAGCAACATGGGAAGAAATTATTGCAAGTGCATTAGATTATAATTCAATTGCTATTCAAGATGATCCTGCAACTGCTGATACTGATGAATCAGAAGATGCTAAATTGTATTTCGCAATGGACGTAGGTAATGCTTACGATATGCATTTTGTTGCTACTGCATTTGGATTTGATTTATTTGGTTCAGATCATTTAGACAAAACTTCTGCTAACCTTGGATCTACTGAAATGATTGACGCATTAACTTGGATTCAAGATACTATGATGCCAGGCGTATTAGAATATTCTGCTTCTGCATTAACAGGAGATTTAAATAAACAATTATTTGAAAGTGGAGATTTAGCTTATATTATTGATGGTCCTTGGGACATTCAAAGATATAAAGATGCATCTGTTGCTGAAGACGGTACAGTACTATATGAATGGGGAGTTGCTAAAATTCCTACAATCAATGGTGTAAACCCTATTACATTCTCAGGTGTTCAAATTGCTGCTGTTTATAAAGGAACTGATGAACCAACTGCTGCATTTAAGTTTGTTGAGTTTATGACTTCTGATGCAGGACTTGCTATTATGTATGCACAAACTAACAAATTACCAGCTCTTAAAGATGTTTCAACTGTTGCTGGTGTTGCTACTGATGTTTACTTAAGTGGTATTTCTGCACAATTAGCTTATTCACATCCAATGCCAATTATTCCTGAAATGGGATATTTCTGGGATAATGCTGGAACTATGTATTCTAGCACATGGAACGATACTGTTACACCAGCTGAAGCTGCTAACACAGCTCAAACTGGATTCGATTCACAGGCTAATTAAATTAATTAAGGTATAGTTTAAAGGCCATGGGTACATGGCCTTTTCTATAATTTGTATGAAATGGAAGTGATGAAATGGAAAAAGTAGCTGAATTACTTAGTAAATTATTAAAACTGGTAAAAGATTTCTTAAAATCGGTATATATCCCATTTACAAAGTGGGTTGTTAAACCTGTATGGAAATATTTAAAACCGGTTTTCTTTGTTTTGTTTTATCCAATTAACTTCTTACTTAACCAATTGGCTAAATTGCCTTCTTTTGTGATTGCAATATTATCTGGTTTAGTATGGGGATTCGGACAGTTAATCAATAGACAATATATCAAAGCATTAATCTTCTTTCTGATTTTCTCATTAGTTATTTTTATTGAATTTTCGACAGGGAGTTATACTGAAGATTTCAATTTATATAATGATAAAATTCCAGGAAATGAGATAGAGGAAGAATTATCAAATTATCTTCCTACTTGGTACTACTATAATTTAAAAGAAAAAAATCCAACAAGTGAGTTTGCCTATGAAGATTTTACATTGTTACATGATGTAGCTGAATCTAACGGTTACACTTTTGATGAAAGTACATTGACTTTTTATAATGAAAAAGGGCAAGCAACAGAAGTAGATAACATTTCATATGCTACAGCTGATATGTTCACTTTTATAGGAACTCAATTAAGAACGATTGAAGAAGAAGTAATGGAGGCAACTGCAGGTAATGCAGACAACATTGAATTGATAATTGTTGATGAAGTTACCAGAGCTAAAGTTCTTGCTTTACTTCGTATTCAAGCGGAAATGAATGTGCTAGAAGATGAAAATTATGAAGCTTCACTTAGTGCACAAGTAATCCTTACTGCTACTCAAGAATTAGTAGAAGATAGTCATATTGTAGATGAAGCAGGTTGGGATGCAACTATATCAGCATATATTATTGATAATAATGCTGCTTTAGAAACCAGCGCTTTAGAAGCCTTGATTGAACAAAGACATGTTGAGCTAATTAGCGATATTAATGGACTTGAAGAAGTAGCTGAAATATTAGCTAAAAAAAGTGTTTTAAATATTGTTGAAGGTTTAATTGAAGAACAAGCTGAAAGAGATATTAGAGTAACTGGAGATTTTGATGAGTTAGTAGCAGCAAGATCAAGTGAAAATGCAACTGCTATACTCGTTGAACAAGGTGATATTGTTGATGCTGCAGGATGGGATTTAAAGCTTTCAACTTATATTGCTAATCATACTGAGGCTTTAGTACTTCAAGCTGAAATAGAGTTAGTAAAAGAAAAATACAATGAAATTTATGAACTTAAATTTGAATCAATAAATGATACACAAACAAAAGTTTATTATACAACTTACTATAATAGTCATTTCAACAAATTATTTGGAGATTTAATATTGCAGTTTGATTCTGTATCTAGTTTTAAAGATATGATGCAAGCTCGTCTTGGACAACTCACAAATATGGATAACGATGATTATAATAAAATGTTAGCTCGTATATATTTTGAATATAACCCTGAGTTATATGATACGATAGTTGATGGAGTTAATAATGTATTTTATGAAAGAACAGGATTTTTTGTAAAAGGAGCATGGGGACTTGCTACTATGGGTAGTATTCCTCAAACAACTTTGTATCAACATAAAGGAATTGCTTTCTTATTACCGAATTCTGGGACACAAACAATTGAAGCAAGATCAATTGAAATAGAAGGACATCATTCTACTCAATTACTATTAAGAGGAATTATTTCAATGCTTGTAGTTATTTACATATTGTTTATATTTGTATGGAATATAAAAGATGCATATAGAACTTCAAAGATAATTAAAGAAACGAAAGTTTCTCCTAATGAACGAAAGTACTTTGCTGCACTATATGAAAACTTCTTTGAGTATATAGTATTAACACCAGCTTTAATTCTAATAACATTTATTAGTGTTATGCCAATATTTTTTGGTTTAGCTGTTGCTTTTACTAATTATAATATTGAACATTTACCACCTGGACAACTGATTAGCTGGGTAGGATTCCAAAACTTTGTTGAAGTATTTAGCGTATCAAGTGGTGGATCAATTGACTTTGGTGGACAATTCTGGAAAGTATTCTCATGGACATTGATTTGGGCATTTGCAGCCACATTTACATGTTTCTTTGGAGGATTTGTTCAGGCAGTTATTCTAAATAATACAAGAGTAGTATTTAGAAAAGCATGGCGTGCTATATTGATATTACCTTGGGCAATGCCAGCACTGATTTCTCAGATGATTTTCAGAGTTATGTTTAATGATAATGGTTATGTTAATCAGATATTATTTAAAACAGGGATAACTAATTTATTCACTGATTGGGGAATGCTTGGACGAGGCTTTAATGAGGCTGGGACTGGCATCCAAAGGCTACTATATTTTGGAGATCAAAACTTCCAATGGCTAAGTAATGAGGCTAATCCTTGGTTTGTAAGAATATTCCTTATTGTATTAAATGTATGGCTTGGATTCCCATTCTTTATGGCTTTAATGAGTGGAGTTATGACTTCAATTGATAAGTCATTATATGAAGCAGCTTCAATTGATGGAGCTACAGGATTCCAACAATTTAGATTTATTACTATGCCACTTGTTTTATTCGCAACTAGTCCTTTATTAGTTATGACTTTTAGTAGTAACTTTAACAACTTTGGAGTAATTTACTTCATTACTGGTGGTGGACCAGGTGGTGGATCTTTCGAGACAGCTTATGCTGGCTCCACAGATATTTTGATATCCTGGATTTATAAACTGACTGTAGATGCAAATATAAGATGGTATTCTATGGCTAGTGTATTTAGTATTTTGATATTCTTAATTATTGGTACATTATCTGCTTGGAATTTTACACGTACCCGAGCATTTAAGGAGGATGATTAATAATGAATCTATTACTTAAAGGATTTTTAATCTTCTTGGCCTTAGTAATTATCTTCACACTCCAATCTTTGACAGTAGCTATTGCTAATAAAAAAGGAAAGAACACAACTAAAGCTGGATTTATTGGAATAATACCTGGATTTGGAATCTGGTATTATTTAAAAATGAAACCTGAAAGAAAATTATCTAGAACAGCAATTCCTAATATTTTAAGTGTAAAGAATATTCTAGGAACAGCGTTTATTTATAGTGAGCTTATTATTCTTGCATTTGTTGTAGTGGTACCTATAATTTACACAATTGGTACTTCATTATCTCCTAACAGCGGTATCTTAAACACTATATGGCCAGATAATCCTAGCTTAATAAACTATAAGTTCTTGTTCACTGGATCACGCATGGTCGGTGGAATTGAAGAAACAACTGACTTTGTTAAATGGTACTGGAACACCTTACAAGTAGCATTGTTAACAATGGTATTTGCAGTATTGTTCGTTACTGGTACTGCATATGTATTTGCTAGATATAAGTTTAAAGGTAAAAAAGGTGGATTACTTACAATATTAGTATTACAAATGTTTCCATCATTCTTAAGTTTGATTGCATTATTCACTTTATTCCAAACTTTCGGATTAACAAACGAGCCTAAAGCATTAGTTATTATTTATGTTTCAGGATCGATACCATTCAATATTTGGTTGATCAAGGGGTATTTACAAAATATTCCTAAGGAACTTGATGAATCTGCTAAAATTGATGGTGCGAACAAGGTACAAATATTCTTTAAAATTATTTTACCATTATCGGTTCCAATCATTAGTTTTGTTGCCGTAACACAGTTTATGGCTCCATGGATGGATTATATTTTACCATCATACTTGATTATTGATTCTGATAAATGGACACTTGCAGTTGGTATTTTCGATTTTATTAATGATGTCGCTAATACTAATTATCCTGCATTTGCAGCGGCAGCACTTATTGTTGCTGCACCAATTACTTTCTTATATGTGGTATTTCAAAAATATCTTATTGAAGGTATTACAGCAGGAGCAAATAAAGGTTAAAATAAAAGCATTTCTCGAGTTGAGAAATGCTTTTTTAAATTACTTTTTAAATATATAGAATCCATAACTTTTAGTTTCTAAAATTTCATTTAACTCAACAGTAACATCATTATATACATCTAGAACTGTTGTATTTTGCAGTTCTTTAGGAAGGATGATTCTATGTGGTTTATATCTTTTGCTCATTATGAAATATAAATCATCTTTTTTAAATATTATAAACTCATTTTTATCATTTACTTCAATCCAATTAAAATCAGTAGATTTAAAGGCATGATATTGTGATCTTAATTTGATAAGTTTTTTTATGTGGTTCAGTAAGTCAGTATTTTGAGATTCTTTATCCCAAATCATACATCTCCTATTATCTGGATCATGTTTACCTGATAACCCAACTTCTCCACCATAGTAAATGCTTGGAGCTCCAGGGAATGCGAACAAGAATAGATACGGTAACTTAACTAAACTAATATTATTTGAACAAATTTCCAAAATTCTAGTAGTATCGTGTGAATCAACTAAGTTATACATTGATTTAAGTACATTCTTTGGATAATCAGTTAGCACCTTATTTATCTTGAACATAAATTCTGTACTTGAGTATTCTGTATGATCAATATTAGTCCCAAAGTAGTTCCAAATCGGGAATAATATTTCATAGTTCATTACTCCATCATGTTGGTCACCTTGAAGCCATGGATTTGAATTATCCCAGTTTTCACCAATGATATATGCATCTGATTTAGTGCCTTTAACAGCAATTCTGAAATCTCTCCAAAATTTATGACTAACTTCATTGCTAACATCTAATCTCCAACCATCGATATCATATTTCTTAATCCAATAAGTTGCTACATCAAGTAAGTATTTCTTCATTATAGGATTGTTAGTGTTTAGTTTCGGCATGAATGGAGTGAAAGCGAAAGTTCTGTAGTTCAATAAATCAGGTTTGTTTCTATATTGTTTTGCGCTTTCTCTGCTTACCGTCTTATCAGGATTAAATGTCAATTTAGAAACCGGTAATTTATCATCTAGGATATAGAAACAATCATAATAAATTGATTCTTTACCTTTTTCAACAACATCTAGAAAGTATGGATGTCTAAAACCACTATGATTAAAGACTGCATCTAACATTACTTTGATTCCGATTTTATGCGCTTCTTCAACAAGTTTTCCAAGAAGCTCATTATCACCAAATGCTTTATCTATTTTGAAATAATCAGTAGTGTCATATTTGTGAGCAGTATCTGCCTCAAAAATTGGTGTCATATAAATACCTGTGAATCCAATTTCCTTTAAATATGGTAGTTTATTTATTATTCCTTGTAAGTCTCCACCAAATCTTAAATCATTTGAGTATTTATCAGTTTCATCCCAAGGTAATGTATTTTTTGGATCAATTGATTTATCCCCGTTGTTAAATCTTTCAGGGAATATACTATACCATACTTGATCTTCAACCCACTTTGGCGCATCAAACACATCTTCAGGATTAAGATATGGGAAATTAAAATAGTTAAATAGATTTTTTTTACCGTTTGGGAATTTTACTATATCAATTATTTCTCTACAACCAAACAAGTATTGATCATCGATTATAAAAGAATATTTCATTCTTAAATATTCAGGTTTTAATGCTATAAAGTAATGAAAATAATTTTCTGATTCATACTCTTTTGTCATAATGCTGGTTTCGCTTGATTGAATCTTCCATTCCCATACATCGGGATTTATATCGCTTTCTCCCCAGAAAAAGGGATCGCCATAGATGACTTCAATTTTATGATCTGATTCTTTAGTAGTTGTTAATCTAAGATGTACTGTGTCTTTATCATACATGTAAGCATATTTACTTTTTGCTTCATGATAAATTGTGAAATCTCTCAATTGAATCACCTCGATTTTATCTATTTATGTTCTTTTTCGAAAGAAAAATATTCCAGCACCAATTGCTGCAACTCCAACAATTGTACTACCTATTATAACATACAAATTGTTGTTGTTTTCTGGGGTTTCAACAATTACATTATACGTAATTGGATAATTATTTTCAAAAGTATCAGTAATTATTATTACAACTTGATAAGTGCCAGGGGTGTTGTAATCAACCAGGTCTGTATTCATTGTAACAATAAATTCACCTGTGATTTTTTCTTCCAATATTTTTGTTATAGCTGCAAGATTAGAATCCATATCATCAGTAATCAATGAATCTTGTAAAACTGATATTAATTCTTCTTCAATTGATGGAATATATACTGCTCCATGTGCTAATTTATACATTACTAATGTTTCATTTTTCTTAACTGTTACTATATCGCCAGATAAAACTTCTAGTGTTTCTATTCCAGCATGGTCTTTGTTTACAACAAGATTCCATTCCATACCTTGTAAACTCATATTTCTTTCTACGGTAGAATTATTGTGAATAACGTATGTGTATTCCCATGGAGAATCTTCATCGTAAATAATATAACTAATTACTCCACTTGCGTCTGGGAAGAAGTACATTTTATCATTCATCTCTTCAAGTGTATCATAACTAAATACGTCAATGCTCTTTCTTAATTCAATTAATCCTTTGTAGTAATTAAATATTTCTATATTGTCAGCTTTCAAACTCCAATCAATTTGATTTGTTGAATCAGGAGAACGATAACTATTGTGATCATATGAACTAGATGCATCACATTCACCTTGATTAACTCCTTCAATCACTGTACAAGGTTTAGAACGCATAATGTCTACACCACCATGTAAAAATGGAATACCATTACTAGTAAGTATAATTGCATTTGCTTGTTTTTGCATATCTTGAATTTGCTCCCATTCAAGTTCATCAGTTGATAACATTATTTTATCAAATAAAGTGTTATTATCATGTGCTGTTACATAGTTAATTGTTTGATTTGGAGTAAGTGCCCAGTATTTATCAGTACCAATGTTGTACATTGGTTGAAATACACCAGTATGTGCTACTCCACCAACTATACCTAATTTAACATTTTCATCCATCAAGCTATTTCCTTGAATGAATCCCGTGTCTTCATCATTCCATACAGAACCTTTAATTCCATCTCTTGTTACATCGCTAAATACAG
>Ga0307990_1000462_pt1 | contig 36229 bp, 28 predicted proteins | sample EllFjometagen129_FD_203168 | JGI IMG/M metagenome (GOLD analysis project Ga0307990, IMG submission 203168) | Marine microbial communities from Ellis Fjord, Antarctic Ocean - #129 | ecosystem: Environmental > Aquatic > Marine > Unclassified | place: Southern Ocean | collected 2014-10-08
GTGAAAACAACATAATTTTATCTATTCGCGGAGATTCGCGTGCAAAAAACCGTGCATAATAAACAAGAAGTTGAGAAAACAGCTTGCATACATTTTGCAAAAAGATGCGTTTCCTTGTTTGCTTTAGACAATTTTGATATATTTTCATAAATTTATTAATTTAATGTAACAAAGGGGTGGGGATGAATAGGTTTTCGATTTTACTAACAATATCTATTTGCCAATTATTTTGTATGGGCAATCAGGTTTCAGCATACGAAGAAAAGCAAGACCTGCCGCTTCTTCAGAATCCTTTTTCGCAGTCATACCTGAAAGAAAATCTCAAAAAAAACAAGCCCCGCCTGATTTACAACGAACAGATTGTTGCGACTCTCAAGGCCAAGATTAAATCAGATCCCGTGATCAAAAATATGTATGAAGTGATCAGGCATAATGCATATTCAATTCTTGATAAACCGGTAATAGCGCGGATAAAAAAAAGCAACTCAATGCTAGCTATCTCAAGGGGATTGCTGCGCAGGATAAACTTGCTTGGTCTGGTATATTTGATCGAGGAAGACAAAGTAATTCTTGAACGCATTAATCAGGAGGTCCTCTCAACCTGCGAATTTTCAGACTGGAATCCCCCGGTATACTTGGACACAGCTGAAATCTGCATGGCCATGGCACTGGCATTGGACTGGACGCAGGATCGTTTGCCGGAATCAACAATTAAAAAAGCAAAAAAGGCATTGATCGAAAAAGGCATCAATCCAAGCTGGGTTAAACACGGCGTGGGCATGTTCAATGGCTGGTGGATAAATCACTATAATAACTGGAATCAGGTTTGCAGCGGAGGAATGATCGCAGCAGCGATCACTATCGCCGAGGATGACCCTGAGCTTGCTGCTAAAACTATCAAAAGGTCTATGGACAGTATCCCTCATGTCCTTACAGAAGATTACAGCCCGGAAGGTGTTTGCCCGGAGGGTGTCATGTACTGGGCTTATACTTCAAGCTATGCACTGTTGACAATCTCCATGCTTGAAACCGCCTTTGGTTCGGATTTTGGTTACAGGGACTACCCTGGGTTTATGGAAAGCGCAAATTATAGAGTCATGTGCGGCAGCAGCCCTTCGGGTTGGTACTACAATTATGGTGATTGCGCCGATAAACCGGGCACCGGTGGAGATATCTTCCTAGCCTGGTTCGCAGTCCAGACAGGTAAAAGCATGTACTATGAAAAAGAAAAGTTCATGTCGATAAAAAAAGATACCCGGCTGAGTTATTTGACAGCAGCTTCGCTGGCATGGATATGCCGATACGCGGAAAAATCGAATGAAAAGCCTTCGAATGTATGGGTAGGAAAAGGAAGATCCCCAGTCGCCGTTTTTAAAGGCGAGAAGCCCAATAGTGATTATTACTTTGCCGCAAAAGGTGGTTGCGGTGCTGTAAGCCATGGCAACATGGATGCCGGTTCTTTCATATTTGAGCTTAATGGCGTGCGTTGGAGCGTCGATCCGGGAAGTCAATCCTATATCATTGGAGAACAGGGATTTGACCTCTGGAGACAGCAGCAGGAATCTGAAAGATGGCAGCTGTTAACCAAAAATAACTTTGGACATAGCACGATTACTGTCAACGATCAGCGACACATAGTAAACGGCTATGCACTTATTGACCAGTACCGGACCGGCAAGAATCCTTCGGTTACGTTTAACCTGAGTCCTACTTTCAAAGGCCAGCTGAAAAGCGCATTCAGAAAGTTCACCAAAGACAGCGAAAGATCCTTGCTGATTGAAGATAAAATCATATCCGCCAAATCAACCAGGATGGTAATTTGGCAATTTATCACTCAGGCTGATGCAGAGATAACTCGGCCGGGAGTCATCCTGAAACAGGACGGTCAGAGATTGAAACTGACAAATCTTTCTCATCCGGACATTCAATTTGCAGTCGTCTCACTCGACCCGCCACCGCACAAACTTGATAAGCGTATGGATAATCTAAAAAGAATAGAGCTGAGAATTCCAGTAACCTCAAGCAACGATGTTATTAACATAAAAATCCGCCTGACAGAAACATCGGTTACGGAGAGTTGAAAAATGATAGCAAAAAAATTACAGGAATTGTTTTTAGCAGTGGCGTTTGTCGTTAGTTGTACTGGTTGTCATACCGGGGTGAATGGGGGGGTGTCTGCGCAACAGAAACAACCGGTTGACTATGCTGATCCGTTGCTGGGCACCTCCGAATCGCGATGGATGCTTAATCCCGGTGCGACTTTGCCTTTTGGCATGGTTCAGTTAAGTCCTGACAACCAGGCTCATGGCGGGAAAGCGGGCTATGAATATACTATAGGAAGTATCTTCGGGTTTAGTCATATTCATGCGTGGACAATGTCGGGGTTATCGGTGATGCCAGCCAAAGGAATATTAAGACCGGGTATTTACCCTAATGCAGATGCGCCCATCAGCACGGGCTGGAGAACTTCAGGCCATCGTTCCAGAATCGACAAGACCACCGAGCAAGCCAGCCCCGGTTATTACAAAGCAGATTTAGTTGATTTTGACATCCAGGCAGAGCTGACAAGTACCACACGATGCGGATTTTTCCGTTTCACTTTCCCTGAAACAGATGAAGGGCATGTCTACTTTAACCTCTTGTTTCCGCAGGAGTATGATAGCAAAATAGTTGATGCTAAAATAACCCGGATAAGTGATACGGAGATTGAAGGTTATTCGCAACAACTATCTCCGTTGAGGATTTGGAGTCCGCACGCCACAGAGTTTAATGATTACACCGTTCATTTTGTGATCCGGTTTAACAAGCCTTTTAAGTTGTTTGGCGGATGGGCCGAGGAGGAGATACCTGAAGATGTCAGTAAAATCAGGGTGAAAAAAGGAGTAACCGAAATTCAGGGAAAAGGAGATGTCGGTGCTTACGTCGATTTTGCTACCTATGAGGGTGAAGAAGTTTTGATGCAAACAGCAATTTCGTTAGTTAGCATCGATCAGGCAAGGCTAAATCTTGAAACAGAGTTAATAAAACCTTTTGGTTGGAATTTTAATGCAGTAAAGGAAAATGCAAGGGATGTCTGGAACAAATTACTAAGCAAGATTGAAGTAAGTGGAGGAACCGAGAGAGATAAGAAAAAGTTTTACAGCAATTTATATCGATCATATGTTGCACGGACCATCTGGAGCGATGTAAACGGCCAGTATCGTGATCCCTGTGAAAATATCAGAACCCTGAATGATCCGGATTCACCAATGCTTGGTTGCGATGCTTTCTGGAATACCTTCTGGAATCTGAACCAATTGTGGACACTTGTAAATCCGGACATTGCCAGCATGTGGGTGAAATCGCTGCTGCAAATGTATAAGGATGGAGGGTGGCTTTCAAGAGGACCGACAGGGATAGAATATTCCAGTATTATGGTGGCCTCTCATTCCATACCGCTTATTGTAAGTGCGTATCAAAAAGGCATTCGCGATTATGATGTGGAAACTGCCTGGGAGGCGATGCTGCATCAGCAAACTGTTCCGGGGCAAAAATATATTGGAGGTGGAGCTGTTGGAAACATGGAGCTGGAACCCTATATGAAACTTGGTTATGTGCCCATAGAATCAAAGTTTATTTCCAACACACTCGAATATTCTTATGATGACTGGTGTGTATCGCAAATGGCGGCAGCTTTGAAAAATCCAGATGAATATAAAACATTTATCAAAAGGGCACACAACTACCAAAACCTGTTTGATCCTGAAACGAAATTTATGCGTCCAAAATACGCCGATGGAACTTTTAGAGAAAAATTCGATCCGCTACGCTCTCACCGAAACGAATTTGTAGAAGGTAATTCATGGCAATATACTTTTTTTGTTCCCCACGATATAAAGGGGATTATCGATCTAATTGGGAAAGAGGAGTTTAACCATAGGTTGAACGATGGATTCGAAAAGTCTGTTAAATCAAGTTTTAATGCCACTGGCGACAGGAGGGGTGGTTACTATATTAACCATGGCAATCAGCCGAATATGCAGGCCGCTTATTTATTCAATTATTCAGGCAAACCATGGCTCACGCAAAAATGGGTCAGGGAAATTATGTCCCGGTACTACGGATCGACACCTCTTCATGGCTGGCTGGGCGATGAGGACGAAGGCCAAATGGGCGGCTGGTTTGTGATGAGTGCAATGGGATTATTCCAGACAGATGGAGGGGCATCGATAAAACCATTTTATGAAATAGGAAGTCCTTTATTTAAGAGAACCACAATTCATTTAGATCCTGATTATTATCCCGGCAAAAAATTTGTGATTGAGGCGAAAGGCGTTTCTGACGAGAATAAGTATATTCAGTCGGCGGTATTGAATGGAAAAAAATTGTTGAAGCCCTGGTTTTATCATGACCAGTTGGTTAATGGAGGTAAGCTTGTCTTGATAATGGGAGATAAACCCAATAAAAAATGGGGCAGCCGACCTGAAGATGCACCACCTTCAATGTCGGACTGAAGAAGTGAAAAGGATTAAAGTATGAATATAGGAACATATGTAAAGTATATTGCCGTTGTTGCCAGTTGTGTATTTTGTCATGCAGCGGAGATAGATAAATCCGGTGATCTGGCGTGGCTGGATCAGTACAATGTTGCCTGGGCCAGCCAGAGCAAGAACTCGGGCGGGTCTATGCCTGTCTCCGGCGGAGATATCGGTCTTAATGTCTGGGTGGAGAATGACGAACTGCTGGTCTACATGGGACGCGCCGGTTATCGGGATGAGAATGGTGCTATACTCAAGCCTGGCCGAATTCGAGTTAAGCTCACACCCAACCCATTTGAGAATGCCAAGTTTCGACAGGAGTTGAAGCTGCGCGAGGGGTATCTGCTGGTTACAGCCAAACAACCCGATGGTAATGACGTTTCGATAAAGGTCTGGGTTGAGGTTGACCGGCCGGTCGTTCATCTGGATTTTAAGTCGGATAAGCCTCTCACGGCAGAAGCGGTTTACGAATCGTGGCGGTTTGAAACTATTGAGCTGGCAGACTCCCGCAGCAAGCATGATCGCCGCGCGATGTCGATTGGGCACCCGACCACAACTGGGGCGGTTCCGGCATGATCGGCATGCAGGAGATGGTCATGCAGACGCATGCTCTGCCCGGTCAGAGGGGCAAGATCCGGCTGCTGCCAGCCTGGCCCAAAGAGAGGGATCTGGATTTCAAACTGCACGCGCCATACAAGACCGTCGTAGAAGGCAAATTCCGGTCAGGCAAGATGTCGCGCATGAAGGTGACACCCAAACAGCGACAGGGCGATGTGGTGAGCACTTTGGGATGACTTTTAACTAAATTGAATCACACCCCAATAGCGATGGATTCTTGTTTGTGCATCCGGTATCCGCTAAAATATTTAATCTTGATTCGATAAGATTCACTAACAAACGCGCAAAGGAAACGAAAATGAAAAGAGTGTTCTCAGTTGCAATGGTATTCGCGGTTTGGACCGGGGTTGCATTTGCGGCATCTGACGCTGGCATGTCCGCCAGCAAACCGGAGCGAGGTCCTGCGGTTCTGAAATGCGATGCCCTGCGTAACTATGTTCGTGCCTTCAACAGTAAGGACCATACCCACTTCGGGCAGGCCATCTCCAATGAGGTTGCGGCTGACTGGATGGTCAGTAACGTGCCGCGGTTCGAGTGTCCGGACAAGGAGATCGAGGAGATCTATCACTTTCGCTGGTGGACCTTCCGCAAACACATTAAGCAGATGCCCGAAGGATTTGTGATCACCGAGTTCCTGCCAAAGGTCAGCTGGAGCGGCAAGTACAACACGATCTGTTGCCCGGCCGGTCACCATTTTCGCGAAGGTCGGTGGATTTGTGATCGGCAGTACCTGGATGATTACGCGGTCTTCTGGTTTCGCAAGGGGGGGGGGCCGCGTCGATATAGCTTCTGGGCCGCGGATGCCATTTACCAGTATGCTTTGGCTCGCGGCGACTTTTCCCTAGCCGTTGACCTGCTGCCGGAGCTTGTGGCCAACTACGAGGCCTGGGAAAAATTACGGCTCGATCCGGATGGGCTGTTCTGGCAGATCGACGATCGCGATGGCATGGAGGTCTCCATCGGCGGGAGCGGTCATCGCGGCCAGGGTAAACGTGCTACGATCAATTCCTACATGTATGGCGATGCCCTGGCAATCGCCTCCATCGCCTCACGGGCTGGCAAACCGGAGATAGTCACGCTGTATACCGAAAAAGCAGCGCGTATCAAACGGCTTGTCCTTGAAAAGCTCTGGGACGACGATACCAAATTTTTCAAGGTCCTGCCCCGTGGCGAGCAGGCCGTGAAGGTCGATGTCCGCGAGCTGCACGGGTTCACCCCCTGGTATTTCAATCTCCCAGATAAAGGCAAGGGCTACGAGGTCGCGTGGAAACAGCTGATGGACCCGAAGGGATTTTATGCGCCGTTCGGACCCACGACCGCCGAGCAGCGAAATCCCGGTTTCTCGGTTTCGTATACGGGTCACACATGCCAGTGGAATGGTCCCAGCTGGCCCTTTGCCACCACCATTACCCTAACCGCCCTGGCGAATGTTCTGAACGACTATCCGCAGCAGACGCTCTCTTCAAAGGACTACTTCGAGACACTTAAGATATATACGAAGTCGCACCACTTGAAGCGCGAAGATGGCATGCTTGTCCCCTGGATCGACGAGAATCTTAATCCCTACACGGGAGATTGGATCTCCCGCTCACGGCTCAAGGTGTGGAAGAACGGAACCTGGAACCCCGGCAAAGGCGGCGTGGAGCGAGGTAAGGACTACAACCACTCCACTTACTGCGATCTGATTATCACGGGGCTGGTGGGACTGCGGCCGCGCGCTGACGATACGCTCGAGGTCAACCCGCTGCTACCGGACGGCATCTGGGACTATTTTTGTCTCGATGGCGTGTCGTACCACGGCCGGATGCTGACGATCCTTTACGATAAGACAGGCAAGAAATACGGTAAAGGAAGCGGTTTGCGCATTCTGGCTGATGGTAATGAAATCGGGGCCTCAAAGACGCTGGGACCGCTGAAAGTTTCATTGAGTAAATAGTCCTGATTGACGGAAGTTCGGTGTGCGTTTTAGCTCCGTTGAAGTTATTTTCGCGTGGGCTCTTAAGTGTTGATGAAAAAGCAGGTCCGGTTTCCAACCGGACAGTCCCGATGCAATCGGGACCTACAGATATACTCGGTAGCAGCAGGATATAATCAACATAAACTGAATCGCGCCCAGCGAAAGCTATGCTTTAAGTATAATCTTGCAAAAAAATGCCAATATGATATTTAAAACAACTGACGGATCTATACTAACGCGGACTCTGCCCGCAACCCAAAGAGTTTAGAGTTCAGAGTTCAGGTTTGCTAACGAGGTCACCAGGTCACGGAGTCACCAGGTCAGAAAATGGGCCACAAGGGCCTGATGTTTTTGCTAGTGCAAGGAATGCGTGACGTTACGCTTTTTCACTGAACTCAGAACTCAGAACTCAGAACTCAGAATTCACGATCCAAAAATGTGTATAAATAACAAGAAGTAGATTTCATATAAGGAGAAACCTATGTTTACGAAGATCAAGCAGAACATTTCGCTGGCGGCAATAGCTGCCTTTTGCATAATATTAAGTGGCTGTGAGCTAACTCTGAACAAAAGCTCTATGGCCGGATCAGATCAGCTCGATTACGCCTATCTGGCACCGACTCCCCCGATGGGTTGGAACAGCTGGAATTTTTTTGCCAGAGATATTGATGAGGTGAAAATCAAGGCTGCCTCCGATGCCATGGCATCATCAGGCATGCGCGATGCCGGCTATCAATATCTGGTTATCGATGATGCCTGGATGGCCGCCAAACGCGATGCAAATGGTGCTTTGCAGGCAGATCCTGCAAAATTTCCCAAGGGCATGAAGGAACTGGGCGACTATATCCATAGCAAGGGTTTGAAGTTCGGCATCTACGAAGACCGTGCATATAGAACCTGTCAGTCACTGCCGGGAAGCTTTGGGCATGAGCAGATTGATATGGCGACATTTGCCGCCTGGGGCGTTGACTACATAAAGATGGACAGTTGTTCTGCAGAGCATAATGGCAGGCTCAGCTCAGTTGACTATGCGCTCTACCGCAAATATATCGAAGAGACCGGCCGACCAATGATCCTGAGCATCTCGGACTTCGGTCACGCCGCATGGGTGTGGGGCGGTAAGCAATCATCTCAGTTGTGGCGCACCGGACAGGATATCCGTCATAAGATGAGTTCCGTTTATGCCTGCGCAGATAATTCAGGTGGTAGCGGCAGGTCACATCCGGCTTTTAATGGGCTTTGGCAGTTTGCCGGGCCAGGTTATTGGAATGATCCCGATATGCTGCAGGTCGGCAACTTCGGAATAAAGGACGAAACGGTCAACAAATCAGCCAACCGGGCCCACTTCGGACTTTGGTGCATCCTGGCGGCTCCGCTTATGGCCGGTAATGATATGACCAACATGACAGATTCGGTAAGAGAGATCCTGACGGCACCTGAGGTAATCGCGGTCAATCAGGACAAACGCGGAGTACAGGGACACAAGGTCTTTGTTGATGGAAAACTTGAGATTTACAACAAGCCGCTCGCCGATGGAACCACTGCTGTTCTGCTCCTGAATAAGGGCAGAGACCAGGCCGACATTACCGTTACATGGGATATGCTCGGGTTTTCAGGTAAACAACCGGTGCGCGATATCTGGGAGTGCAAAGATATTGGGATATTCGAGAACTGCTTTACCGCCAAAAACCTTGGTGAACATGGCAATATGATGCTAAGGATCGGTACAAAAGGCAAGCCTCTTTCGATGCCTGCACCCATGCCGCTTGAAAAATATACCATCACCCGTAAGGGAGTGACATCTCTCAGCGATCTTTATTATGCATGGAAAGATAAAAATGCACCGGTTTACAATAAAACATTCGAAGGCAACCCGATCAGAATTAACGGCAGGATCTATCAAAAAGGATTTGGCTGTAGGGGCAAAGCAACCTTCATGTTCGCCGGCACCGAACGCGGTGACCGTCTGATCGGGAAGGTGGCCATGGACGAATCCTATCAGGGAGAGAATGAAGGTAGATTCCGCATCTTTCACGAAGACTACTTTGGAGATAGAGTTCTCTGGGATAGCGGTCCGATGACAAAAGATACAGCCGCTAAGGATATAGTTGTTGATCTTGAAGGTTATAACTGCATCATGCTGGTTTTTGAAGGCAAAGATATAAAAACCGAAAAAAAGGCAGGGGATGTTCTCGGCGTCTTTATCGACCCACGAATTATCGTTAATGACTAAAGCTGCTTTCATTCGCCTGTCTGCGTGCTACGCACAGGCAGGCAACCAAATCGAGCTCTTGTGATGTCCTAAATCATTTTATTTAAATACCTGATTGTGTGTTAAACACGTCAGCTTTAGAAAAAAAACGCTACGCGTTTTGGAAATAAGGGAGTGCAGATATTGTTAATAAAAGTAGGTCCGGTTTCCAACCGGACAATCCCGATAAAATCGGGATCTACAGTGCTGATATTACTTTTCCACCTCAAAAGTTCGAGAGTTTACGACAGGAGTGGAGACATTTACAACTAATGTAGCTGCGTCGTGCCGTGGATCAGGCTTGGCTAATTGACTCGGCCTGCATCCATGAGTGCGAAACACCCTGAACTAATATTCGGGTATCCGAGGATAGTTTTCCTCTAATAGATCTCGACAGGCACAAGCATCTCACGAGACGGTTTCTTTACTTTAGAATATACAGCATCAGCATCGGCTTCGATTTTTTTCAAAACGCTTGCCACAAAAACTACATTTTTTATTCATAACCCTAGCCCAACCTCCGCCACAAAAATTGTTCGGTAATATTTCCGTTCGCATCTGCGAGTGGGAACGCTGCATCCTTAAAGCACATACTGAATTCCAGGTCTATGGGTTGTGTAATCGTCCTTATCTCCTACGGGAAAATATTTTGGTCTCTCCGTTTTAGTCCAATTGATACTTGCGATAATAAATCACATATCATATTATAACTACAAATGGGCAAATATGATAAACTTATTTGGAGAATTTTAAGAGGGCATTCTGATTCTAACATTGCTTTTTCCGACCTTTGTAGTCTTCTGACTTTTCTTGGATTTGAAGTGAGGATAAAAGGAAGTCATCATATTAAAGTATAAATTTGGAGCTGACAGTAATGGATAAATATGAAATCATTATTTTTTGGAGTGAATTGGATCACTGTTTTGTAGCGGATGTTCCTGAATTATCCGGGTGCATGGCGCATGGCAATTCATATGAATCAGCACTTGCAAATGCTAAAGAAGCAGTTTCATTGTGGGTTGAAACTGCCAAGGAATTTGGAGACCCTATTCCAGTGCCTCATGGTCGTCGCTTGGCTTATGCATAAACCCAGTGCTTTTTCATATCCCCCAATGCCAGACTACTTGCAACATCTAAATAAGTTACAGCGTTTCCGTTCGAATCTGCGAGTGGGAACGGTGTACCCTGACGAACCAAGCTGCCTGCTAGATAGCATAATGCCTTTATGCTATCATTTCTCAATGCTCATCCTCGGATCGTTGACGAATTTTTTCAAATCGCATGAAACTACATATGAAACTAGGTCCATGCCTCTTACTTCCATTAGATTCTTTGTGTGACCTGTTTTGGATTCAAAACATCTCAACAGGATCAATTTTGAATCATTACTTTCTATTATCACATACCATCTTTTCCGTGCAAAATCAAAAAACTCATCAGAGACCTCGCTCTCAGAATGTAATGCATAGATAATTTCATTTATTAAAGATTGATCATTTGTTTTTGCATAAAGATCTGCATTTCTTAATAGCGGTTGCTCTGGAATTGCGCCTTTCACCTGTGTATAATACAGACGAATTTCTGCAATGTTTGGAGCCACAGGAAAGATTCGGCCGCCCATAAAAAGGTGCAGAAACATATCACTATCATAGGTTGGAGCTACAGCCTTCGGTTGAGAAGAATCGCGATCACAACCGCAAAAAAAAAGTCCAAAGGTCACCAATAAAGCCAAGGAAATCTTCATTAATCACAACACCCTTCCTCACTAATTTCTCGTTCGCCAGTAAAAACCATTTTAAAGTCAGTCCCTTTAATCCCCAACAAAACCATACAACAACTATCCACCATGCTCTCCAATCGGGTCTCTGGAGAGCCATCGGTTGAAAACAAGGTCATAGTAGCATTATCCAGACTAATACATCCCCGGTCTCAACGACAATATATTTAATGCTCCTTAAAGCATTTACTGTAGCCGGGGTCCGTGACCTCGGAAAGGTTTTTGTCTCACATTTGGATAATGCATTTCTTTTCCTTCTGGCTCAATTTATAGTAGATTCATTTTTTGATGCTACGTGAATATTTTGACCACACGGACCCATCATGGCGCATCAAAAAACAATATAAAAGCTGTGCCCATAGAATACTATTTATCAACAGTAATGGTAGCACAACAGAAGCGTTGTTCAACGCTAGAACACCAGAATGAAGCAACAACGAAACGGGGAACAATAGAACAAACGAAACATAATAGATGGCTGTTATTGCCATCGTCACATCAGCCCTTTTGAGTGCTGACCCAAGTAATAATACCCAAAAAAACAAGCTACCTCCTAAATGCATGATAGCAAATACTGCCGACCATACCGTTAATAACCTCCGACCCATATTCACCTCTAATCAATAAATCGTCTTTCCTTCACCACATTCACCTTCAAATCTTCCATATATAGTAGCTACTTTCACAATATGGTCAACCCTGTGTCTACAATCAAAAACACCGCCAATTATGTAAAGTCTACACCCAACCCTATCCAACGGCATCTACCAAACCCATTCGAATCCACCCCAGATTGGTAAACTAATTTTTTGTCTCCTAAGGGTCTGCGCGGAAATAAAATCACAAATTTTTGTGTCGAGGCGCATGCCTGACAAGGCGCGGAAACACAGGAATATTTAGATATTTCAAGCTTCCGCAACGATGTCAGGCGTGATGCATTCGCCACCAAAATGTGAAGTTATTTTTGCGTGGGCCCTAAGACCATCCCTTGATCCGATGCTTCAAGACTTGAAAGGTAAATATCTCCGCTGCTACCACATTCATAGCAAATACTTCAATCGCTATCTTTCAATTTGTCGGTTATTTTTCATCCTTGAGAGGATGGTAGAATTCGATCTCCCATATACGGGAGATGTTGTGCGGAGCCCGGGTGATAATCAGGCGGAGGTGTTTTGTTTCTACCGGTGCGAAGGTCGTGGACCAGACCGGCTTCTTGTTATTCTTAACTGCCGGGAGAACTTCCTGCCAGGTTGCACCATCGTGATACTGGAGCTTGAAATTGCGGATAGGGTCGAGGATTCGGGCACCGTTGTACCTGCCGGAGATCATTCGTGACGCTCCGAGTTCGACCGGTTCGTCCCAGCGGTATTCGATGATATGGGGCATTGAGCCCTTGCCCAGCCAACGGGCGCTGTTGTCCTCGATTTTACCATTACCATCGTTGAGGAGTATCGTTCGGTCGATGCCGCCGGTTTTTGGGCGGCAGGTGTTCACCTTAGCTATGCGAGCAAGGTTTTTCCCCGCACGACCAAGCCACTTCGGCTGGGAGAGGTTGGCCTGGCGCAGGCTGCATCCATTCTCTCCCTGATTTTTATAAGGGATTGTTGAGCCGTCGGCCTTACCGACTCCTTCGCGCATTCGCTTGCGGAGGTCGGCCATGTGTTTTTTGTAAACGCCGCGGGGGTTGGTATCGAACTCCTTACAGACGCTCGCTGCCATTCCGACAATTTCACCCCCTGTGCCTCCGGTACGCATCACTCGCACAGCTCCGAGCGCATCGTGGGTAACGCTGATGCATCGCCCGGCCATGAAAAGGTTGTCGATGTTGCGGGAATAGAGGCTGCGGTAGGGAATCCAGAAGGGACGGTTCTCCTGGAATGCCGGAAAATAGTCGTGCTTGGCTGTTGAGATAAAAGCATCTCCCTCGAAGCCCTTGCTGTATTTGGGTTCGGGCAGATGCAGATCATTGCTCCAACCGGTCGGAGCGCATCCGTCGGAGAACTTTCGATCTCCCATGAGATCTTTCACGTTAAGGATCACATCACCTAGCAGACGGCGGGACTCGCGTTTACCGAGGATGTGAGCGGACCAGTTGAGTTTGTGGTTGGGCAGTACCTTGTCGACGTTCTTGATAGCGTCCCAGGCTCCGTACATCGCGCGGAAGTTCCAGTCGCGGACGTATTCCATCTCGTTGATCGGGTCGCGGTCGAAACCGCTCTCCCAGTACCAGCCACCCAGTTTGTTCGGGTCGGGCTTGGACTTGCTCCGGCCGGGGAAGGGTTTGTCGGAGAGGTTCAATGCCCACGGGCAGCGAGGGAAGGGGACGGCATTGCTGGATACCTGGGTCTCGGTGTTGATGGCATTCGTGTCCTTGTACTCGCATACGTTCCACAGGTTGCACGGGCCCATCTTGTTCTTTGCCTGCATCTCGAAGTCGGCTTCGGCGAGGGCACCGATGCAGGCATCCCCCGTGCAGTCGGCGAACCAGCGTCCCCCGATGCGGATGCGTTTTCCGGTGCGAATTTCCTGGGCGATGACGGCCCGGATACAGTTGCCCTCCATCTCCACGCCGTTGCCCCGGTGTTCGAGAAAGAGCTTGATGTTGGGTTCGCCTTGTACGACGGCCAGTTTTTTATCGTCTTCGTAGAGGTCGCCCGTGTTTGTCGGGCCATAGTGGGCGAATCGGCTCTGTTCCAGTTCAGCGACCACATCTCCGACGCGCGGCCAGGGTTCCTTGCTGCGTGATCCCTGCATCCAGACGCGGACCTCCGAGCTATTGTTGCCGCCCAGTATCGGTCGGTCCTGAATCAAGGCGACCGTCAAGCCGAGGCGAGCGGCAGTTACCGCAGCGCAGGTGCCGGCGATCCCTCCTCCGGTTACGACTAAGTCATACTCACCGGCCGGTTCCGGTTGATCGGGAATACCAAGACAGCGGCGGCGTAAAGCAAGCATCTTCGGGTCTTTATTGGGCGGGACGAAAGCGGGATTGTTTGAGAACAGGATGGCATCGCAACGTCCCTCGAACCCGGTCAGGTCGTGGAGTGTGAGGTGGAGTTTCCCGCTTGGCAGATCAATCTTCCCGCCATCCTGCCAGTGCCACTGCGCCCCCTCAGTTCCGAAGGTGGTTTCGAGCGGCTTCTCGTTGATGATGACCTGAAAACGGCCCGGTGTGCCAGGGGCTTTCCACTGCGCCACCCAGTCTTTTGTGCGTACCCAGATCCGGTAGCTGCCTGCCTTTGCGATGACCGCTTCTGTCTTTGCATCTTTGACCGGGACCCCGAGACCGTGGGCGAGCAGATAGGGCGAGCCCATCAGATCCATGAATTGAGGATCAACGACCCACCCCCCGATGTCGGTAAAACCCTCGGCTTCGACTAGCACCGGAAGTTCGGTTACGGGGTTGGCGGCGGAAAGAGTTTCGGTGACCGCAAATAAGAAGAGCACGGCTGCGCATATGTGGATAATAAACGGTCCGGAGGATACGACAGAGAAATTTTCTTGGTTTTGCATGAACTTAAATTACCAAACCGATTTATTGATGTCGATGTCTCATTTAAGAACTAAAGCAGCGGAGCTGGAACCAAACGAGATTTGATTGATATGCGTTTTCTGTTCACATTCATTGACTGATTGTGTGATCAGCATCACTGCTTTAGTCAACAACGCTTCGCGTTGCATAGGAAAATAAGGAAAAGAAACATTTGGTCGGGACACTTAGTTGAAACTCTTAGGGCTCTTCCGGTTTTTTTATGGGGCAAAGAAATATTTCACAAGTTGCGTGGCGGGGTCACGGCCCCCGCCCTACAGATTTACAGAGATCAAAGCCTTTGCTGTAGCTGAGGTCCTTGCACGCCACGGCGTAGTCCCGCTTGCGGGTGAAGACGGGACCTCGGAAGGCTTACCCCAAAGACGCTCAATAATACTTCCGGTTAGATAATCTCTCCATCGTATTGTCCATCAAGACTTCCGTCTTCAGCATCGACTTTCTCGACCACTGCCGTAAGCTCTTCTGGTGAAATCATTCCCTTAGTCACCAGTAAACGAATTACAGATGCGAGATAGAGTTTCAGTTCGGCATTGTCGGAAATCAGAGCGTCTATCTTCTTGTCCTGGGACATGTCCTTGTGAAAGGCCCCACGGATTTCGCTCTTCAGGTCTCCAATATCGCGTTCTGTATCCTCAATATCAAGTCGGTTTCCAATATCACCGAGAAACAGTGTTCTTCCCCATCCCATAATAACTCCTTTGCTTATTCTAGTTTTCTAACTTATAAATGATGATTTGCCGGTCAGGCTTTAAAGCATCGACGTATTTGCCCTTTCTGAAAACGATGTCCTGCAGCACTTTAATATGTCGTTGCCCCACGAGGCGTGGAGTGGTCTTGTATTTGCCGCACAAGAATGCCGCTGCGCCCACCGCCACGCCGGTCTGGCTGCCTGTGTTCATTACGCGCGAGCAGGTAGGGTGAGCCCATGATGTCGATGAACTGCTGGTCTACAACCCACCCTCCACGTTCGCTGAAGCTCTCGGCCTCAACCAATACCTCTGCTGTCTGAGCTACACACACCCAGATTGTCAGCCACGCTAAGGCAATCGTCAGTCGCCTGATCGGTGGACCTGGGCACAAAATTTTGTGCTTGTGCATTCCCATCTGCCGGTTGTTTTGCCAGCCGCCTTCGTAAGTCACGGTGTTATCGGCATTCTTGCCGGTAATACGGTAGTGGTAGCCACCCCAGTGCGCCCGGTGCATAGCGTGAATGTAGCCACCAGTAGGATCTGCCCAGCGAGCGGCACGTTTGGCGCTGAAGGCATCCGCAGTAAATCCATTGTAGGGTAGTATTTTCGGGTTGAAATTAGGATAGCGGGCCATATGCTGGCGTTTTCCATTCACAAAGAGTTGGTCAATCTCAAGAACTTCGGGTGTTTTCGCCTGGAGGATTCCGTCCCGACAGGATTGCCAGTTGAGTTCCAGCCGGGTATCGCCGCTGATGACGACCTCTTCGCCTTTGTATGCTGCATAAGCCACGGTTGCATCAGGGATGCCTGAATCTTCGGCAGTGAACGCGAGAGTATCCTCGATGTAGTACGTGTCTCCCTTGATATAAATCGTGATGGGCTTCTTCTTCAGTTCGGTGCTCTGATGGACTATGTTGCGTGCGTGCGTGATGGATTGAAATGGTTTGCTGAGGGTTCCGGGATTGGAATCGGCCCCATCGAGAGCAATATAATAGTCTTCGCCCAGAAACTCATGCCCCAATATCAGAAAAACACTTGCGGTCCATGTGTAGGCAGGATCACGCAATGCCTGACCTGTTTTGGCATTAAAATTCTCGGCAAATCCATTTTTGGCACACATGTCACAAAACTTTTTAGCAATATCTTTAGCCAGCTCCTCTTCACCCGCTCGCCTAAAGCCGTCAACGATAATCAAGGTAGTAGGTGCCCAGATTGGCCCCAGCCAATATCCGTCATCACGATAAAGCGGACTTTTAATACTTTCAGTTGCCAACCCCCACTCGGTCAGATAGCCACCCTCGGTCAAATCCTGCTTCATTTTTGATACTATCTCAGGAGGTAATTTGTCGCCAAGGATAATAGGTAAGAATCTCATTAAACTCCGGCTCTCTGCACAGATGCTTCCATCGGCAATGTTCATGGTTAAAAACCTGTTGCCATCCCATAGCTTTTCGGTCAGGTGAGTAAGCAGATGATCAGACTTCTTTTCCCACTCAATGGCCTCGTCCTTTTTCCCCAACTTCAATCCTAAATCATGCAATTGATCCATTTGAGTAATGAGATACCCCGATAATGTTGCGCTTTCCCGATTGGCAATATAATTAGGATCTCCGTTGATGTTGAACTCAGAGCCGTTGTCCCAACAATCATTTGCTTGAATATATTCTGGAACCCCGTTTTTATTTGAATCCCTGTGGTTAAGCCAATAGCTTGTCCAGCGCTTTAAAGTTAGATAGGCATCCTGCAACTGAGAATCGGTCAGTTCCATGTGCTGCTGCATTTTATTTAATGTCCAGCCATGAATAGGCGCTTTTAATACGCTGGTGTCGAGGCGGGCATAGCCTAATACATCGGGCAGCCGTCCTTCAGCATCCTGTGCATCGAATACTGTGAAATAATTATCCCAGGCCATCTCCGGTAAATCGTAAGCACAGGCCATCGCATTAAAACAGTGGTCCCAGCTCCATATATAATGCATCCAGTTCTTCGACATCAGCATGCCGGGACGTTTATAATTACCACCCTTGTCCATGATACACGACCAAAGAATATAGGATGCCAGTTCGCGGGAGTCTTTGTATTGCTTCGGCATGGATGGTATTTTAGCTAAAAATGCATCATATTCCTGCTGCGCAGATTCGGCACACTCTTTGAAACTCTTCTTTATGCCGCTAGATGTCCATCTGCTATCGGACTCTTCGACGCATATCTCATAAGAGTTTTCCGCAGAAGGATAAACGCTGAACTGACATTTGTCTTTGTCATATTGAATTGTGCCCTCATGGCCGCTAAGGATGTGATAAGAGATCCCAAATGGCTTTTTGTTTTCTATACAGAAGCTGTTGGCACCTTTTGAGACGACCTTGACGATCTCCTTCTGAACCAACTTTTCATCAAATTTTAAAATCAGGGGAAACTCCTTGCCCTGCAGCCGGAAGATTTTTTTTGATTCAAAACATGCTTTCGCAAATACCTTTTTCCCTGTTGATAAAGATAATACCCCCGGAGTTGCGGTTGAATGTGGCTCTGAAACAGCTGAGCCTTCCGCATAATAAAAACGGAAAATTTCATTGTTCCGTCCAAAAAGGGCAAACCTGAGGTCGGTTAAAGCCAGGCATTTACTTCGCCTGTTTTTACAGACCGACAATGAGGATTTACTATAACTAAAGGGAACTTCTTTTGCATCAAACTCTAGAGAACTCATCTTCGCGTTCAACTCAATAGCAGGGAGCTTGTTTTCTAATGGTCCCCGGCAACCAGATATTCCTGATATAAGCAAAGGGATAATTGCGGCTACTTTAAATATCGAATTATTCATAATCCTGTCAATCCTGTTATACTACTGTGCCACGGAGTGGGTGGGATTCAATTTAGTTGAAACGGAGCTTAATGGCCTCATATGGCAGGCTAAAGCCTGAACTACATACGAAGACCTGTATGTAGTTCACACTTCAGTGTGCTGTAACCACTGATATGGGGAAGTTCAATGAAATTGAATCAGACTCCCACGAAGTAGACCCGCCTGCGGTTGTAGGCGGGTCTAAAATTAGTTCACACAACTTCTCAAATGATATGCGATAATATTGCAGATCACTTGAAGAAAGTTTCGCCTTCGTCCCGCAAGCGGGACGAAGGCGTGACAAGTTGGTTGACTGCCTATGCGTAAAACGCAGACAGGCGGCTCTGCCTCTTCTGAGCTGTCCTGACCTGTGCTTGTCGAAGTAGCTGCTTTAGGTTTATCTCTTCCTCAGCTGAGGAGGAGTTTTTTCAGGCTGGGCAGCTCTCTTTGCCGCCGGTTCCGGCGCAGTTGGTTCTGGCGCAGTTGGTTCTGGCGCAGCAACAGGTTCTTCCTGTGGTACCGGATGATCAGGAGCAATTGAACCCAGGTATTCCGGAAGGTCAATGCCTGCCATGCCGGCAACATCATGCAGTGGCGGCAGACTCTTGATCAGCCCTGATAAGAAGTTTGCGGTTGAGCTGGTGCCGTCCTTGGAGGACCCGCCCGCTGAATCCCAGACAGTGACCTTATCAATCTTGATGTTACGGATGGCTTCAACCTGCAATTGGACAATAGTTTCTATTTTCTCTGTCATTAGCAGAGTCGCTGCCGATTTGGCATCGCCATTACAACCTTTGACCAGATCAAGATAACCGGCTGCCTTGCTCTCCAGGACCTTGCGGATACCCTCGGCTTCAGCCTCATATTTATACAGAATCGCATCGGCCTGACCCCTTGCTTCGCGGCGGGTCTTTTCTGCTTCGGCTTCAGCAGCAATCTCAATTTTGGTTTTATCAATTTCCTGACGAACAACATCTTCAGCGTTTAGCCGTTCTAATTCAGCTTTATACTGAGCCTTCTGAATCTGAACTGTGGCTTCGCGCTGGGCCACCTCACCAAGCTGCAGAGCAGCCGCCTGCTTGACTGCCAGCGCTGCGTTGGCATCAGCGATATCGGCCTGCGCTTTGTTCTCACCCTCAACAGCTTCAGCCTCTTGCTGATGAACAACAATACGACGAGATGCCTCGGCTCTCTTCTGTCCTTTCTCGGACTCAGCCACGTTCTCGGCCACGCGCACATCCATAACCTTAGTCGCTTCTGCTTGACCAATCGCACCCAGCTTGTCCTGTTCGGCAACATCAACCTTGGCCTGGTTGATCGCCTCAGATGCCGCTTTCTTTCCGATTGAATCAATGTAGCCTGATTCATCCGTGATGTCGGTAATATTCACATTGATCAGATAAAGACCAATCTTATTCAGCTCAGGAGATACATTTCTTCTGATTGAATCCAGGAAACGTTCGCGATCCTGATTGATCTGCTCAATGGTCAGTGAGGCCACTGTCAAACGTAGCTGACCAAAGATGATCTCTTTGGCCATCTCTTCAATCTCACGCGCTGAGAGATGCAGCAACCGCTCGGCGGCGGAGGTCATAACCGCAGGATCGGTGCTGATGCCGACCGTGAAGGTGGAGGGCACATTGATACGGATATTCTGAAGAGAAAGTGCGTTCTGCAGGGGAATGCTGATCGTCATCGGAGTCAGACGAATGTAGGCATAGTCCTGAATCAAAGGCCAGATGAAAGCTCCACCACCATGTATACAGTTGGCGGATTCTCCTTTGCCCACTTTGCCGTAGACTACCAGAATCTTATCCGAAGGGCAGCGTTTGTAGCGCGAAGCGAGAAACGCAAGGATCACAAAAAGCACTACAATAAATGCACCAAGACCGATGATGCCATAATTGGCATTAGCAATAGGGATAATTTCTAAACTCATAATATTTCTTTCCTTTTTTAGTTAATGAATAGCTTCAACATATAAAACACGTGCTTTAACCTCAACAACGCGAACCGGAGAGCCAGTATCCAGCGCCGAGCCGTCGCTCGTAATGGCATCAAACTCACGTAAATGGTTATGGAAATTCAGTGTTACTCGTCCGGTACCATTTTGGGGGATATTGAGATAAACTGTTCCGGTGCATCCAACCGCGTCAGCAGTTTTAAGGGTGCCGCTGGATTGTAATTTTGACGCTCCCTGAAAAATCTTGCCTATAATCCAAACAGATAACGATCCCCCGGTGATAGATCCAACCATCGAAATCAGCGCATGCAAATGGTATTGCCTATAGCAAGTCAACCCAACCAGCCCAAACATCATAAAAAAAGATGAAAGACTTATAAGCGAGAGAAGGTGAAAGCCAACATCTGAGTCGGCGTGACCAGCCTCCATATCGAAACCACCATCCAAATCGACATCGACATCTATATCCACATCGGCATCAATATCGCCACCAATAAACATCAGAACCATCTTGAAAATCAGAAACGCTCCGCCTATCACGGCACATATCAAATAAAACAACTCTATACTTTTAAAATCTGCAAACCACTCACTCAAAATAGACCTCCTACAAGTTTTAAAAAATTATAGCAGACATTTAGGCATTTGACCAGACGTATTTTTTGTGCATATTTTTAGCGCGTTGCGTCATAATAAACGACACCCAAAAACATGGTATGAAAATGTCAGATAATGGAAAAAAGAGATTTGAGTGTATGAGTACGTGTACGAGTACGGAAAAAACAACCCAACTAAGCTGGAACCAAACAGGCAGGAAGTGACAGAAAATATTTTTCTACTCCTCTATTTTGCTACTTCAAAAAAACGTTTAAGTTCCACCTCATTAAGGGGGGGGGGCATTGACTATTTCGACTGCTCGAACCTCCAAATCTTTTAGAACGGGGGCAAGCTAGTACTCCGCCATCAAAGAGAGATTGCTGACTTTCATAACACCATCGTAAGCTCCGTCTATCTCCCAGCCAATGCTGATGTGGCTGATATACAGGTCGCGAAATGATGTTGTTTTGAAGAAACCTTTTTTGCGTGCCAGTTGAAAAGCATAGTGTACCCATGGAATCAGATCAACCCGGGTTGGAATTACTCCTGATTCCTCCCCCGCCTCAACCTTGTCATCTTTGAAAAAAGTGGAGGATGCCGGACGCACTGAGGTGTGGGCCATATTGAAGTTGAATTTAGCGGATGCATCCGCGTTGTCAGCATCTGTTCCAAATGTCTCCGCGGGAAGTTCGCAGCGGTTGTCGAATATAGGAATATTAAACCAGAGCATGTCTCCATAGCCATCATCATCCTTGGTTAAGTTCTGAATGATGATTCGAATTGAAAATCTGGCCGAGTGAAGATCTGGGTTTATCTGACTATCATTGAAGCTTAGCAGCTTCGAGTCAATCTGTAAACGGAGTTTCTTTATGTTCTCCACAGTGCAGAATCCCGAGGGTATACGAACATCGGTTATCGGGGTGGATATCAGCAGGTGGGGCCAGGGTGCTCTCTCTGCACGCTGCTTTTCGTAGCAGGTTGAGGCGAAAAGACCCATTTCCAGCTCGCCGGTACTGCTGTTGACTGTGAAGCTTTTAGAGCGGTTTTTCATCTGAAAGCTGTGTTTGGAAAGCTGCTTTTTTGTGGTTACGGCCGGGTCGGCAAAGTTGTATCTGGTACCCCATTGGGCGATTGTCCAGGAGGGTCTCCCGATATTCAGCTCGGAGCTGGGAAAAACCGCCTGATTCTTGCCGTCATCAACATCACCACCCAAACCGCGAATGTTGAACCAGTTCTCAAAGCGGGGATCCTCCACCAGATTACGGTCAGCTATGTATTTGCTTGTGCATCCGCAGTTGCTTAATATCACGATGCCGATCAGTATAAAGACATATTTCATAAATAATTTTCTTCCACCGATGAGTCGTTCTCACAATAAAAAACAAGCAAATTTAAATAAACAGATTGCATCAATATCAACTCTATTATAACATAATTCAGATTCATTTAAAGCACCTCTCGTGTTTTTATGTCATATCACACATTAAACATCAACCTCCCTCTGACAGGGATAAAGAGTAAAGAAGGTACTAACATATGAAAGTATATCAAACCATGATAGCGGCGGCTACAGTTGCGGGAGCAGTTCTTTTGAGTGGCTGCAGCACCTGTCCCTGTTCATGTTTTTCAGAAAAGCCCGAGTGCAGTTTTGAAAATGCGGACTTCTATGATCAAGATGGCAAGTTTGTTGAAGATAAGGCCAAAGATGCATATATTGCCTTGATGGAGTATCACGGATATCCGGTCTTCAAGGGTATAAAAGATAAGCTGTGGGTTTCTGACTATGGTACAGGAGAGTTTGCTAAACTCGGTCTAGGTGCAGTGATGTTCGTGAATCAGGAGAAAGACCACTACATGTTGCAGGATATCTACCTGCTTCCTAATCAGATGCTGCCGGAACACTGGCACCTGAAAACAGATGCGCAACCGGCAAAACTTGAGGGATGGCTGATTCGTCATGGTCAGTCTCATGTGGTTGGCATAGGTGAAAATAACCTGGGCAAGGACGTAGTTATTCCTAAATGTCATATGGGTGGAACCGCCACAACTATGCACGAGGTTGTCTGCAATGCCGGGGATTTTGCCGAACTCGCACAAGTCGAATCCCGTCATTGGCAGTTTGCCGGACCCGAGGGCGCGATTCTCTCAGAGGTGGCAAACGTACACGATAACAGCGGCGTGCGCCACTCGGATAAGGCCATTAATGATAACTTTCTGGGTAAATAATAACGAAGCCTGAATTTAATGACAAAAGAGAGGCCGCCATTAATGGTGGCCTCTCGTGTTTGGCATTCGTTAGTTATGCAGTTATGCGGGTACGCTGGCTACCGCAACTTAAAGATAATAGTGAGTCGGGCCTCTGAGGCAATGGCTCTGCCATCTCTTTTGCCGGGTATGAAGCGTGTCTTCTGGACTGACCGCTTGGCTGCCTGGTCAAGCTCGGCACTGCCACTGGATTTGTCAATCGCAACCCCAGCAGTCCGGCCGTCAGAGTTAATCTGGACATCGAGGACGACCGCGCCCTCTTCTCCGCGCCGACGGGCCCCGGCAGGATATCTTGGCTTGATGGTTCGCCGTGGTTTGGGCGGTACGTCAATTCGTGCGGCGGCCGCACCGCTCTGCGGGGTGTTGGAGTTAGTTATCTCCTCTGTCGGCTGTTCTTTAACCTCTGGCAGTGTCTGGTTGACCTCTGTATTTTGTTCAATCTCTCTCTTAACGGGCTCCGGTTCAGGCGGCGGTTCGGGTTTCGGCTCTGGCGGCTTCGGCGGCTCCGGTTCCGGGATAGGCTCTTTAGGCTCCGGCAATACCACCGGTTCTGGTTCGGGTTGTACCACCGGTAGAAGCTCAGGCTCCGGTATCGGCTCAGGTATCGGCTCAGGTTCAGGTTCAGGCTCAGGTATCGGCTCCGGTTCAGGTTCAGGTATCGGCTCTGGCGTTTCCGGCCGGGGATCAACTTTTTCAGGCTCGGCTGGTGGTGGCGGTGATGGCTGTGAATCTTCGGTGGCATCTGCCAGATTAAGCACGACTGCCGATATCTCAAGCTTAGCCATTATGATCTCAGTACTCTTCTCTCTCATGCCGGTTATAAGCAGAATCCCGGACGCATGTATCACAAGCGTAAACATTAAAAAAAGAGTATGGTTGGATGAAAACATTCGCAGTTGATTAGTTGGTCAGAACAATGATTGATTGGCGCATCCGTTAGTCATCCGGTTTCACCTGAAAGGCAACACGTTCAACTCCGCCCACCCTGAGTCTTCCCAGCAACTCAATGCCGGTTCCCATAGGAGCTGATTTGTCAGCTTTGATTAAAACAGGGGTCTGGCTGTTATTCCAGCTCTCGATCAATTTTGCCGCAAGCTGATCCATCTCTATTGCTTCTTTGTTTAGATAGAGCAGGTTATCTGCGGTTATGGTAACTGTGCTCAGTTCGCCGAGCTCCAGCGATCCATCGGCTGCGGGTAGGTCAACATTAAGCCCTTTGTGCACGGTCATCGAAAATATCGAGTATATAAAAAAAACCAGAATCAGAAACATCACATCGAGAAGCGGCAGCATCTCAAAGCGGGCTTTTCGGTTTTCATATCCAGAAATGAGTTTCATGGGCGTTTCTTCAGTTTTTAAGCGTTTAGAGGCATAGCTCAAAAAGATAGAGCGCTCTCAAAGACACTCTGTAGCTACTTTTTTTGAGAGTCCGCCTTTTCGACATTCATCCGGCCGGAGTTAAAGGCCAGTTCGAATTTGTGCATCACCTGCTCCAGATCAGTGGCGCAGCGGGTCAACTGTGAAGTCAGATAGTTAAAGGGGAAGATGCATATAATCGCAACAATCAGACCAGTTGCGGTTGTAATCAAAGCCTCGCCAATTCCCGCTGTTGCCGCAGTAGGGTTGTTCATGCCGGAAGTGTTGAGCATGTTGAAAGTTCCGATAATACCGGTTACAGTTCCCAGAATGCCCAGCATAGGGGCCACGGTGATCACGGTGTCCAGTACCGAGAAACCACGCTTAAGTTTGTTCAACTCTCGTTGTGATGCCGCCTGCAGGGTTTCACAGAAGCCGATGTCGTGGTTCTGCAATGCATCGCTGATAATGCGGGAAATCGGCGAATCAAGGACTTTGGACGCTTCCAGAGCTTCACTGAATTGACCGGACTTAATCTGCTCTACGAGCTCGCGGGTCTTTTTTTTGAAATACAGGTTGGCTGTATTGTATCTCCAGAATGTAAAAAGCCGCTCTAAAGCAACGGTCATTCCCATTATTGAGCAGATCAGAATTGGCCACATAACAGGCCCTCCCCGGTTCAGAAGATCAAAGGCACTATGAAATAACCCCTCCGGTTCTGCGGGCACAAGCTGTGCAAAAAAAATATCTATGTTTTCAATCATTTGTTCTCTTAAGTCATCAGTTGCCGATCAGCAACCAAAGATGCTTTTAGCTATTCCGAACGGCTGACAGCTAACTTTGGTTCAAAATTGAGCGCAAAAAAGCTACGCAGTCCAGCGACCTGCAATGCAAAAACCATTCATCACCAAAACGTGAAGTTATTTTCGCGTGAGCTCTAAGCTGATCTTACATCACTTTCATCTTTGGCAGATCCTGTATGTCTACATAACCGACGATCTCACCGGCATCATCGATAACCGGCAAGTCGTCTATGTGATACTGCTCAAAAAGGCGCAGAACATCAACTGCAAAAGCATCATGATGAACGTATTTCGGGTCGATAGTCATAACCGAGAGTAACGGTGTTTTGAAAATGTCGACACCCTGCGATAGGTGACGTCTTAGATCACCATCTGTGAAAATCCCGGAAAGTTTACCGTTCTCATCATAAATCAGGGCTGCTCCGCTCTTGGCAGAGGTCATCGACATGATCGCATCCTGAACGGTGGCGCTCTGTTGCAGGATAGCCAGTTTTTCTCCGGTGCGCATGATGTCGTGAACCCGTAATACCAGAGCCCGTCCAATAGCACCAGCCGGGTGCAGCCGGGCATAGTTTTCTTTTATAAAATTACGGGCATCAATCAGCACCATGGCTAAAGCATCACCAACTGCCAGAGTGGCAGTCGTGCTGGTTGTGGGGGCCATCCCGAATGGACAGGCCTCCTTGTTTATAATAACGGGGATCAGAGCCGCACTCATGCCTGCCAGTGTGCTTTCGGTGCTGCCGACCATGCTGATAACAGGTACACCCAGACGTTTGACCGCCGGAATAAGCTTGATAATTTCATCAGACTCACCCGAAAAACTCAGAGCCAGCACTATGTCGTTGTCAGCCAGAATTCCGAGATCTCCGTGCATAGCCTGAATGGGATTCATTATAACACTTGTTGAACCAGTGCTGGCGAGAGTAGCGGATATTTTTTCAGCAATGTGCAGGTTCTTGCCAACTCCTGTCACAACAATCTTGCCACCGCTGTCGAGAGCAGAAACTATAAGATGAACAGATTTAAGAAAGTCATCGCCCAGTGCATCCTCTGCAATACGGAGACCATTAATCTCAATATCTATCACTTCGCGGGCACGGCTAAGCAAAGCTTCGTTTGTTATCATCGTTTATCCTTTGTTGACATCCTCCCTGGCACAAAACCTCGAGGCTTTTAAAAAGTCAAATAGTATCATATCCAACATAGATCAACCAATATAGAATTTCCGGTGACTTCGGTGCAAAATTGTAATATAAAATGTGACAACTTCTTAAACACAAAAAAGTCCAATGCTACAATACCCCTCAACAAAAATCCTTCAAAAAGATGAGCAGTTGAGTAGTTAGCTCTAAACTCCGAACTATTTGGGTTGCCGGCAAAGCCCACGTTAGTAGCTATTTTCTCAAATCCTGTCGTAAAAAACAAGAAACTTAAGAGGCTATTCTCATAAGATGTTGAGAGAAAGCAACTAAAGCTAGCTTTGGAACAGTTGCAAACTCTCGACCTTCTGAGATGGAAAAGTAATATCAGCATTGTAGATCCCGATTTTATCGGGATTGTCCGGTTGGAAACCGGACCTACGTTTACGAACAATATCTGTACTCCCTTATTTCCAAAACACGCAGTGTTTTTTTCTAAAGCTGCGGCGGCCAACACACAACGGGAAATTTAGAGAATATGGGTCCGTACATCACAAGTGCTTAGTTTGGTTGCGGTTAAAAGCAGCTTTAGGAGTTTAGGTATGCATATGATTGGAACCCTATATGGATTTATTTGTATGTAACAAAATTACGTACTAAGGTGGAGAATTCGCGAGGCTGGTCAGCATGTAGAAGGTGTCCGGCATTTGCGATGGTTTTGATTTCGGCATGGGGAAACCAAGTGTGAATCAAGGTTTCTTCAGAGGCGATTTTATATGGCGACAGTGCTCCGCCGATGAAAAGGGTTTTTCCGTTATATGGCAGATGCAGGTTGGGGGCATCGCTGACCATTCTGTAGTTGGCAATAATATTTGCAAGATTGACCTGCCAGTAGAAACGGTTGTTTTGGTCACGTTTAACATTTTTCAGGATAAAGGCCCGTGTCTCAAACTGCGGGACAGCGCGTGCGAGCATTTGATCAAGTTCTTTGCGATGGGTGGCAGAGGTGAGGTTAAGCTGTTCGCAGGCCCTAAGGATAAAAAGGTGGGCGGGGGGAACGGCTTTAGGCAGCATGTCGGCCACAATGAGTCCATCCTGCACTATTTCGGGGTTGTTGGAACTCAACTGCATAGCAATTTTACCCCCCATGGAGTGACCAAGAATAACTGCGTGCTCCAGTCCGGTTGAGCGCATGGTATCCACGATGCAGTCGCAGGTCAGTTGCAGGTCGGCATCAGGAATATGGGGAGAGAGGCCGTGGTTGGGCAGGTCTATCGTAATTACACGGCAGTTATCCGCCAGTTCTCTGGCAATGCGTCGCCAGTTGGAAGAGGAGCCAAGAAGACCGTGCAGTATAATCAACGGTGTTCCGCTACCGTATTCTTTGTAGTGTAGTTTCATTTAAATTCTTTGCATAAGTCTTAGTTACGATCAGTAAGGCAACGCATTTACTTTAAAAGCCTGAAGATTACCAAATTTTGCTTCGTCAATATAACCCTAACGCAGCAGAGCCGCAACCAACCTTTCTTCAATTGATATGCAATATTATATCATATTCTTTGAGAAGTTGTGTGATAGTCATTACTACGTTAGTCAACAACACTTCGTGTTGCATAGAAGGCATTTATAGACGGAAATGTCTTTGCAACGCTGAGTTAAAGTATATTTTGCGCGCCCCCTACCCCTTCGACAAGCTCAGGGCTGGCGGGAGGCACGCCCTACACCATAAAAGGGGTATTCAGTTGTAGGATGTGCCTCTCGAAGAGGGCGCGTATGCGACAGAACCAAAGCGAAAATCTTTCGCAAACATGGGTTAAGAAGAGAGGTACAAAAAAAGGATGGGGGCAAGTATCAAAGATATGATAATATTAATCGGATTGAGAAGTGCAAGATGGTTAATTTTATGAATGAGGTTTTTATTTGGATTACAGGCGGAGTTCTGGCCTATCTGGTTGGGTCAATTCCCTTTGGGTTTCTGATTGCCAAGTCTCAGGGTAGGGATATCCGCACGCTTGGTAGCGGAAATATCGGGGCAACCAATGTTTTTCGGTCGATCAGCAAGAAGCTGGGGATTATCACATTTGCTTTGGATGTCGGCAAGGGATTGAGCGGGGTTTTGCTGGTGCCGCTACTGGCGGCAAAGATAACATCAACCGGGTTTGAGGGCATGGCGTTGCCGCTTTTCTGCGGGGCCATGACTATTGCCGGTCACAACTGGACCTGCTTTCTTGGGTTCAAGGGGGGTAAAGGCATAGCAACCAGTGCCGGGATGCTGATTGGCCTTTCGCCGGTTTGTGTTGGCATTGCATTTCTCGGGTGGCTGATCATTTTTTTAACAACGCGTTATGTCTCTGTGGCATCCATTGCGGCCTGTTTAGTGCTTGCTGTGGTTGTCTGGCCTGTTCACATGAGTGATAATGGCATCTGGTTACCTGCGGTTCTGAGTTTTCTGGCTGCCGTCGGCATTTGGAAGCATCGGGGTAATATTGTCCGTCTGCGTGCCGGAATGGAGTCGCGTTTCGATTTTAAGAGAAAGAGTTAAATAATCTCTCACGGAGGCACGGAGACCGCAGAAATTGAATTAAACAGGATGAACGCACAGGTTCTACACGTCATGCAAGTCCTAGAAGTTGCATTTCAACGGCTTCAACCCTTTTAACGGCTTCAACCCTTTTAACGGCTTCAACCCTTTTAACGGCTTCAACGATTTCAACGACTTTAACGGAGTAAACATGAAAATAGCAATTATAGGTGATGGAGGCTGGGGAACAGCTATAGGGATTCTGCTTGATTCATATGGTCATGCGGTCACAATGTGGTGTCCATTTGAAGAGAATCGTGAGTTGATTTTGTCGAAAGGTGAAAATATTCGTTTTCTGCCGGGAATAAAGCTTCCGCGGACCATGCAATGGGTCACAGATCCGGCGGAGGTGGTTGAAGGGGCCGAATGTTTTGTGCTGGCCTCTCCTTCAAAATATCTGGGTGATGTCTGTAAGCGTTTTGCCGGTCTTATTCCGGCGGATGCTTTTGTTATTAGTCTGGCCAAGGGGATTTGCGAAACGAGCTATAAACGCATGAGTGAAACGGCGCAGTCAATTCTGGGTCTGGAGAGCATCTCTGTTTTATCTGGTCCGAGTCATGCGGAGGAGGTTGCCAGGGGAGTTCCAACAGCGGTGACCGCTGCATCAACTTGTGAGGTAGCTGCTAAAAAGACACAGGAGCTTTTTACCGGACCCCTGTTCAGAGTTTACACTTCATCTGATCCGATCGGGGTGGAGTTGGGTGGTGCGGTTAAAAATGTGATAGCTATTGCTGTTGGCGCATCGGACGGGCTTGGTTTTGGAGATAACACCCGTGCCGCGCTGATAACCCGGGGGCTGGCGGAGGTGACCCGTTTCGGGATAGCGATGGGGGCTAAGCCGGAGACATTTGCCGGTTTGAGTGGAGTTGGTGATCTGATTGTAACCTGCACCAGTACTCACAGCCGAAATCACTCGGTGGGTGAGCGGCTGGGCCGGGGGGAGTCTATCGAGGATATTCTGGGTAGCATGAAGATGGTGGCCGAGGGGGTTTGGAACGCGAAGATTATTCATTTGCTGGGTAGGAGAAACGGAGTCGAGATGCCGATTGTCGATGTGGTTTATGGCTTGTGTTATGAGGGAGGATCGCCGCTGGAGGCGGTACGATCATTGATGTCGCGGGAGATGAAGTCTGAGCATTAGTAGCTATTATCTCAATTCCTGTCATAAAAAACGGCTCTTCACTGATTTTTGTGGAAAGCGTCTAGGTTTGGTTATTCCGATTTTTGTGTGGGTAACCCTTCCGAGGTCCAGCCTACGCCCCGCAAGGCGGGGCTACGGCTTGGCATGCAAGGACCTCAGCTACAGCAAAGGCTTTGATCTCTTTAAAACTGTAGGGCGGGGGCCTTGACTCCGCCACGCAATTTGCGAAATATTTCTTTGACCCATAAAAAAACCGGAAGAGCCTAAAAAACAAGAAACTTGCGAGTTAAAATGCCCACTTGTCTATTATAGGAGCATAGTTTATACTGTGCGCTTATTTTTGAGAGGCATGGATTCAATCTGTTAATATAAGGAGATACGATGGGCAAAGGGGTCAAGAAGGTAGGAATTTTAACAGCGGGTGGTTTAGCACCCTGCTTGAGTTCAGCTATCGGGTATCTGATTGAGGAGTATACCAAGGTTGCTCCGCAGATTGAGATTATTGGTTATATCAATGGATATATGGGCTTATTGAAGGGTGAGAGCATCAGCGTGACTCAGGAAGTGCGTGACAATGCTCTTATTCTAACTGAACATGGCGGCAGTCCGATCGGTAACAGCCGGGTTAAGTTGACCAATGTGGCCGACTGTGTCAAGCGCGGTCTGGTTAAAGAGGGTGATGATCCTCAGAAGATTGCCGCTGAGCAGCTGGTTAAAGACGGGGTTGATGTGTTGCACACAATCGGGGGCGATGATACCAATATTGCAGCTGCTGGGTTGGCCGCTTATCTGGCATCGAATGACTATGGTCTGACTGTTGTTGGTTTGCCCAAAACGATTGATAACGATGTCTATCCAATCCGTCAGAGCCTGGGAGCCTGGACTGCGGCGGAAGAGGGAGCGCACTATTTTTCAAATGTTGTAAAAGAGAACTCCGCCAATCCGCGCATGCTGATCATCCATGAAGTGATGGGTCGTAACTGCGGCTGGTTGACTGCCTCCACGGCAATTGCCTATCGTAAGCGTCTGATGGCCACATCACATCTGCCGGCATTTGGATTGACCACCGGTCGTGAGGATGTCCATGCGGTTTACGTACCGGAAATGGCTTTTGATATCAAGCGAGAGACTGATCGTCTGCGCAAGGTGATGGATGAGAATGACAGCGTAAATATCTTCATTTCCGAGGGTGCCTGTGTTGATGCAATTATTATTGAGATGGAAGAGCGTGGCGAAGAGGTTCCGCGTGATGCATTTGGTCATCCGCGTCTGGACAAGGTAAATCCAGGTGGCTGGTTTGCCAGGCAGTTTGGTGATATGCTTGGTGCTGAGAAGACTCTGGTTCAGAAGAGCGGTTATTACAGTCGTGCTGCTGCGCCGATTGAAGCGGACAAAGAGCTGATTCAGGCCTGTGCCAAAAAGGGTGTTGAGTGTGCGCTGGCTGGTGTCGGCGGAGTTATTGGTGAGGATGAAAATCAGAATGGGGTTTTGCGGGCATGTGAGTTTGAGCGCATCAAGGGAGGCAAACCCTATGATATTGATGATCCCGAGTTTGATGAGCTGCTGGCTGCTATTGGGCAGTTCAAAGGGGCTAAAGCAGCAGAGCCGCAACCAAACTAAGCCTCTGTGATATGCGAAAGCTTTACTTACTCATTGTCTGGTTGTGCAATAAGCCGCGCTGCTTTAGACAACAACGCTTCGCGTTGCATAGGAAGAAATAGGAGAAAAATTTCCTGCCTGTCTGCGTGCTGCGCACAGGCAGGCAAGCTAATTACCCGTTTCGTCCACCGGGTACCGGCGGACATACTGAGCAGCACAGCATATCCGCTGGTATTCGGTGGATTATAGCTTCAAAAGATCGAGAGTTAACGCTGTTTTGAATGCCACTTTAGTTGTTTTTATCAACAACTTATGACTCTTCACGGATTTTTATGGAATGCGTCTAAGTTTGGGTATTCCAAATTTTGTGTGGATAACCCTTCCGAGGTCCCGTCTTCGCCTGCAAGCGGGACTACGCCGTGGCGTGCAAGGACCTCAGCTACAGCAAAGGCTTTGATCTCTGTAAATCTGTAGGGCGGGGCCCGTGACCCCGCCACGCAACTTGTGAAATATTTCTTTGCCCCATAAAAAAACCGAAAGTGCCCAACTTATGAAAGAAGATTTCTAATTCACTTGTTTTCTTGCAGCAATTTTTGTCTTTAACTGATTGGCTGATTATTGTAACGTAATTGCGTATTTAAAATAAAAGGGGAAGATATTATGAAAGGTAAAGGTATTATGAAAAAGGCAATGATAATGACTGCGGTATTCGGCGCAGTATTGGGGGCTTCGGCTCAGGATATTAAACTGGCACTACAGGCGTACACATTTCGGGATCGCACTTTTGTGAAGACGGTTGAGACTGCGAAGCGTCTTGGTATCAAATATATTGAGATGTATCCCGGACAGAAACTGGGTGGCGGTATGGAAGGCAATACAGATTTTAAGAAGATTAAGCCTGAAACCGTTAAGCAGCTTAAGAAGTTTATCGATGACTCCGGTGTTAAGGTTGTCAGCTATGGTGTAACAGGTGCCGGTAGTGAAGAACAGTGGGGTCAGATGGCAAAGTTTGCCCACGTTATAGGCATCAAGACTATTCAGATTGAGATGTCCGCAGATCGTAAAAAGTTTGATCTGGCTGAAAAAATGGCTGAAAAGTATGATTTGATGATTGCGATACACAACCATCGCCAGGAAGTCGGCAAACCTGAGGGTGTTCTGAAGCAGCTGGAAGGACGCGGTCCGCGCATTGGAGCCGGTTCTGATATTGGTCACTGGATGCGTGCGGGGGTGACGCCTTTGGATGGAGTTAAGTTGCTGAAGGGGCGCTTTGTGACAATGCATCTGGTGGATGTGGAAAAGATTGTTACGAAAGGACGGAGCCGTGATGTGCCTTATGGAACTGGTGCCGGTAATTTAAAAGGGGTCATGGATGAGCTCAAGAGTCAGGGGTTCAAGGGCTATGTCACTCTTGAATACGAACATCAGTCACCCACTCTTGAGCAAGAGGTTGGTGAGTGTGTTGTCTGGTTCAATAAGTATCAGGCTGGCAAACTGTAATTTGTGAGAAGCGAAACGTCTTACGTTTCAGACAGTTGAATCTACAAATTGAAAAAAACTGTAAATGTCAGGACGCGGGGTGCAAAACCCCGCGTTTTTGTGTTTGTTCTTTTCGTAACTCGTACACGTATTCGTACACTCAAATATCTTTTCCTTCTATCCCTGGTCAGGTTTTGGAGATACGCGTGTACGAGTATGTGTAAAAGTAGGCTCTTCACGGATTTTTATGGAATGCGTCTAAGTTTGGTTATTCCGACTTTTGTGTGGGTAACCCTTCCGAGGTCAAGGACCTCAGCTACAGTAAAGGCTTTGATCTCTGTAAAGCTGTAGGGCGGGGGCCGTGACCCCGCCACGCAACTTGCGAAATATTTCTTTGCCCCATAAAAATCCGTGAAGAACCTAAAAGTATGTGTTCCTCCGACTTCTCAAACTTTCAGCCCTTTTCGAATGGGCACTAGTTCGCGATCCAGCGGGCGTAGACACCGCAGGGGGTCGGAAGGACCTGATCGGTTCCAGTCAGGAGCATCTCGCCCGTAGCGGTTGTGCCGTGATATTCCTGCATCGACTGGCTGAGTACATTTTTAAGCACCACGGGAGAATAACCCGGTGTGTGGGCACTCAAAAGGATAAAGGCCGGTTTGTCTGAGAGGAGTTGTCGGCAGAGGCTGAGGGTTTCGGGGAGGTCCTGTTCGATTTTATACATCTCGTTGTTCTGGCCGCGTCCGAAGGTGGGCGGGTCGAGAATAATGGCATCATACTGATTTTCGCGGCGGATTTCGCGACAGAGAAACTTATGGGCGTCATCCACAATCCAGCGGATGGGATGGTTCTCGAGCCCGTTGGCGGCGGCATTATTGCGGGCCCACTGCACCATCCCCTTGGAGGCATCGAGGTGACATAGGTGGGCTCCGGCCAGAGCTGCGGCAAGCGTTGATCCGCCGGAGTAGGCGAATAGATTGAGAACTTTTAGCGGGGAGCCTCGCTCGGCATTCAGCTCTTTGACTGTTTTATAGATCCATTCCCACTGTGCCCTCTGCTCAGGGAAAATGCCGAGATGGCCGAAATCGGTTCCGGAGAGGATTAATTTAATGCCGGCTGCGGTGATTTTCCATTCGTGGGGAAGATCACCGCGGTTATGCCACTGGTTGCTCTCGGAGCGGTCAAAGGTGGCGGTGGCGGCATCCCATGCATGATCGGCAAGCGATGGTTTCCAGACTGCCTGAGAGCAGGGGCGGATAAGGGTGTACTCGCCGAAACGTTCAAGCTTGCGACCGTCACCGCTGTCGAGCAGTTCATAGTCGGATGTGTTTATATTGGTCATGGGTAAATTTTAACAATAAAAGAATATATATAGCAACCAGTTATAACATGAAGTGAAATTATTCAAAGCATATCAAGAACCAATAATTAATCTATAAAAGAGAGCGGCATTTGAACTGCCGCTCTCTTTATTATAAATGGTGAGTTCTCTGATTAAACCTACTTTATAAAAAGAAGCATAGGGGTTGACTCATTATACCTGTACTTCGGGCTTTCATTCGTTTTCTTTTCAAGAATATAGGCACGACCGGCAACCGACTCCATTCCTTCCACCTTCTGAAAATATGGAGTTAAAATACCCTCGCCTTTTAATGATGTATAACGCGTACTGCCAAGCGGATAAGTTTTGAACCTGACGGACATTATCCCAGTGGAAAGACGTGCACGTAATGATAGATAATCCGGATTTTCAATTGTTCCACCTCGCGCAACCTCAAAGCCGCTTCCCCGGCTGTTGACACCCACATCAATCATATCAGGATACCAAACGTCGTGATCAGCCTCGAACCCATTCTGTGCGTTCTGATAGTAATCAAACAACGTTCCGGTCTTGCTGTAGTATCCACCGGCAACAGGAGACTCACCCCACGGCGTTACTCGCCGGAACCCGACCCCGTTAATGCTCGTTGACTGCGTGTTGAAATTAACCCAATCATGGTTGATAGTAATCATAGGATACTCTCCCTGTACAACCATTGCGGAGGGCACCGGTCCGGCAGAGGCGACAAAGGTTAAACGACCTCCGAAAAACCCTCCATCATAATTGCGCGGTTTCACCATGAAATCCACATAGCCGCCCTGTTCCGTCGCGACATAAAGACCTGATGCCGAAACCCGTTCTCCATCGGCGAGCTTACCTGCAATTTTCACTGATCCTTTTGATGAAACCGTGAGCGTTAAATAGCCATATCCATAATCTTCGTCTAGTTCATCACCGGTCCAGGGATCAAAGTTCAACAACTCATCCGATCCGGGCAGACTGACTGTGTAATACCCTTCCGCCCAGTCGAGCATCGCTTGCGCCGCCGGATCAAGATTGCTGTCCCGCCAGATATTGCGAGAAAGCATATTCAGTCTGCAGTCACCACCTGATAACCCATCTATATTCCATTCCGTAATTACGTCCATTCCGGAATTATACTGGCCATAATCTAATTTAGAGTCAAGGAACAGTTCAGCATTGATAACATCGTCCCCTCTCCCGGCGGTGACACTTTGCATGAAGACCCTATCCCACTCATAGGCTTCACCGTCAAATCCATCGCTACTGAAGCTGTAACTCGTTGTCGGAGAAGTCAACTTACCCGAAGCCGCGCCGGTATCCCTGATAGTGATCTTGGATGTAAAAGGGACCTCGATTCCATCAAGGCGAGGATCGCATATCCAAATGACGCCCTCAAACGTTCCGGCAACACCTTCTGGCAGAGGATCAACCGATATAACAAATGTTTGCGGCAGTGCATCACCTGCGGGGTTTGAAGCTGTTACTGTAACCGTATAAATATCTTCAGCTGATGGAACCCCTGCAATTGAACTTGTTGCCGTATCGTATTTCAAACCCCTTGGCAAACCAGAAACACGTACTTTGCATGGGCACTCTGACTCAACAGGAAGAGACAGAGCAAAGTTCATTCCCACCATTGCCGATTGAGCACCTGGATTAGATGAAACAGGGAGAGCAATCTCAGATGTAGATTTAAAATACGCTTCGTACAACGCCACACCATTCTCAACTGCTGCTACTGCCTCATCACTGGTTATCTTACG
>Ga0307990_1000463_pt1 | contig 36215 bp, 31 predicted proteins | sample EllFjometagen129_FD_203168 | JGI IMG/M metagenome (GOLD analysis project Ga0307990, IMG submission 203168) | Marine microbial communities from Ellis Fjord, Antarctic Ocean - #129 | ecosystem: Environmental > Aquatic > Marine > Unclassified | place: Southern Ocean | collected 2014-10-08
TGTATGCCCGAAATGCAAGGGAGACATATACTTAAAGGATTCTGGAGATGGTCTTATTTGTGAACACTGTAAACTTTTATATGAGATAAAAGAAGACATCCCTATTATGATGATTGATGAAGCCAAGACAATTGAGTAATATTTCTTCTCTTATGGCTTATCTTTATAACTTTGGTTACAATGTAATCAGGGTGGGCGATGCCCTGAATGTCCTCTTTTATGGTTTTACCCTTCGATACATTCTGCTTGACGGGTACCACCCCTTTATTTCAGGGTATAATGATTAAATCTATCCATATTATAGGCAGCAAACAGTTTGGCGGCGCTGAAAACTTTTATGCTCGCCTAGTCTGCGCATTAAACGATATAGGCTATTTATCTTTAGCTGTTAATAGACCTAAAAGTACGGTGAGTACAACATTTGATGAGAAAGTTAAACAAATCCACGTACCAATGCGAAATACCTGGGATATTTTCTCTGTTCTAACTATTCGCCGTTTGGTTGCAAAGATTAAACCTGAGATTGTGCAAACCTATATGGGGAGGGCAACGAGATTAACTCGTTTACCACCCAGCAGCGATACAATCCATGTATCCCGCTTAGGAGGCTATTATAAGATAAAAGGATATTATGAACACGCACATGCATGGGTTGGAAATACACAAGACGTATGCGATTATTTGATACAACAAGGTCTGCCTACCAAACGAATATATCTGATAGGAAATTTTGTCGAAATATACCCGTCGAAGACACCTCATGCAAAGTTTAAACTCCGCTATTTACTGAATATACCGAGAGAAGCAATTATAATTTTTTCTCTCGGTCGATTTATAGAGAAAAAAGGGTTCAATGATTTATTAGTATCATTTGCACATATACCTGATGAAATAAACGGAAGAAAACCATTTCTCGTTTTAGCCGGTGACGGACCATTAAGGAAAAAATTGCAAATGCAGGCAATGGATCTTAAAATAGATAAGCGGGTACGATGGTTAGGATGGCAAAATGATCCTGGACCATATTATAATTTTTCCGATATATTTATATGCCCATCTCGTTACGAGCCCCTTGGGAATGTAATTTTGGAGGCCTGGTCTCATCATTTACCGGTAATTTCTACTAAAACAAAAGGTGCACTAAGTCTAATAGAAAACGGATTTAATGGTGTGTTGTCTTCATGCAATGATCCTGACGAACTTGCAGTATGCTTGAAAGAAACCCTGGAGTCTGGGCAGCATATATGGAAACTCCTCGCCTATAACGGAGAGAAAAAACTGCTTGAAAAACACAGTAAGAAGGCAGTGGTCAAGGCATATTTGGATATGTATGGAGAGCTTCAAAACATGAATTTTTAGGGCTTCTTAAATCATATAAATAACTATATTAATATTCAAAGATGAAAAGTATTCTTATTATTCGCCCAAGCGCTATTGGAGATATTGTTATGGCCTCTCCTATAATTTCCGTATTGAGAGAGGCATATACAGATGCATATATTGCATGGCTAATAGACGAACATTTGAGCAGCCTGTTACTTCATAATCCTGATTTAGATAAGGTAATAACCTGGCCAAAGGCAAAATGGAAACGATTATTAAAAAAAGGAAATATTATTTCTCTTGCCCGGGAGGTACAAAAATTTGCAAACGCAATGCATCTTCATAACTTTGACCTTGCTATTGATGCACAGGGGCTTTTTAGGAGCCGTATGCTGGCATGGATGTCCGGAGCTAAACAAAGGATTGGCTTTGACTCATCAGAGCCTGGCCGGTTTTTTATGACAAAAATTATCTCCCGGGGGCCAAACAATAAATGCATGGGTTCAGAGTATTATCATCTTATGCAAATGCTTGACCTGTCGCCTAAAAAATTCACTCCAAGCCTGTCCATCTCCAAAGAAGATTTTAAAAGTGGTGCAAAAAATATTAAAGATACTGGAATCAAGGAAAAATATGCAGTTATTTGCCCATTTAGCACCAGACCTCAAAAACACTGGATAGAAAGTCGTTGGGCAATGTTAGGGATGGACATTCAAGAGAGATTAGGTCTCCCTGTAGTTATTTTAGGAGGTCCCGGCGATGAATCTAAGGGTAAGCGTATTCGCTCACTTTCACATGATGAAATTTTCAATATTGCAGGCATGACCACCATTGGTCAGAGTGCGGCAATTATTAAAAAAGCCTGCCTGGTAATTGGTGTTGACACTGGATTGACTCATATGGGAGTAGCCTTCAATAGGCCGACAATTGCCCTTTTTGGCCCAACATGCCCGTACCTTAAAACGAAAAATAAAAGTGCAGTGGTGCTATATCAGAAGATGGCCTGCTCGCCATGCCGGAGAACACCAACCTGTGATAATAATTTTACCTGTATGAAATCAATTAAAATTGAACAGGTTTTTAATGTTGCTCAAAACCTGTTACAACCCTAAAAGACTGTGACGCATATCTTACACATAGAAACAGGCCAACATCTTTATGGTGGAGCCCTGCAGGTTCTCCATCTAATGGATGGCTTAAAGAAGCAGGATTTTCAGAATACACTTGTTTGCGTAAAAGATAGTGAAATAAGCAGGGCTGCTTCAGGGCTTTCTGATATTTTCGATATTCCCATTTTAGGGGAATTTGATCCAACATTTGTTTTCCGCCTTCTGAAAATTATCCGAAATGCCCGGCCGGATATTGTGCATATACACAGCAGGCGAGGAGCGGATATTTGGGGCGGGATTGCAGCTGCCCTTGCAAAAACAGACGCAGTTATAACCCGTAGAGTGGATAACCCTGAACACCCTTGGATTGTTAAGGCTAAATACAAACCCTACTATCGAGTGATTACTATATCTGAGGGTATTAAAAGGGTATTGCTATCAGAGGGTGTTCCATTGAAAAAGATCACCTGCATTCCAAGCGCAATTAATACAAGACCTTTTGAAGGCGATTGCCAAAGATCCTGGTTTTATAAGGAGTTCAACCTAAATTCTAAGGATAAGATTATAGGTGTTATAGCACAATTAATAAGCAGAAAAGGTCATCGCTATCTAATTAATGCTGCGCCTGAAATCCTAAAAAAATCCCCTCACACCATGTTTATATTTTTTGGAAAAGGTCCCCTAAAAAAACAGCTCCGCCGGTTATGCGATGAGAACAATATAGCGAACAGAGTTTATTTTGCTGGTTTTCGAACTGATCTTGAACGTATACTTCCATGCCTGGATTTAATCGTACATCCGGCAACCATGGAAGGTTTGGGAGTATCGCTGCTTCAAGCTGCAGCTTCCCGATTACCAATTATTGCGAATCGTGTTGGAGGGATACCTGAAATTGTGCATGATAGGGTTAATGGCTATCTTGTGAATCCTGGCAACATAAAGGAAATCATCCGTGCTGTAATAAATTTACTGGAAAATCCAGCCACGTCCAAGAAATTTGGTCAGGCAGGACACAACATAGTATCTTCTCATTTTTCAATTGAGGCAATGGTGAATGGTAATATCCGTGTTTATAAAAATATGCTCTCAGAAAGAAACTTAGTCTGCGTTTAAATTTATGATTAACAAAAGTGAAAATATAGTTCAATGGACAGGATTAACAGGACTTTATCTATTTTCATTTTCCATATTTCTCAGCACATCAGGGGGGAATATTGGTATTGCTTTGATGTTATTTGCATATATTTTTCAATTTAGGTCTGCATGGAATACTCTCAGGGGAGATGCTGTTTTTATACTTTTTATAGGGTTTGCCGTCTATTTTACCATTAGAATTATTTGGGCTGTACAGGAATTTCCAGATACCACTGAAAGGCAGATAGACAGTATTGCAGACTGGCTATACTTATGGTGTTTTATATTTGTAGCATGGTGGTTCAAGAGCGGAAAAAAACAAATCTCCATTTCCCTTGGTCTTGCCTTTGCAGGTTTTCTTCTTGGGATTATTTATTCTCAGGATTGGAGCCGGATAAATATGCTTCTACGAGGAACCCGAGGAGGTTTTGGTCACCAAATTTCTTTAATGGGTCTTTTTAGCGGGACAGCAACATTAGGATTATTGTTAATGGGACCGCGGATTTTGGGAAATCCAAAAAAAACTTTTTTGTTTATATCACGCCTGCTTCTGTGGCTTGCACTTCTTGGAGTGAATATACAGATTGTCGTAATCACTCAATCCTTAACAACCTGGATTGCAATGTTTATTGTCTTTCCCCCAATTCTCTGGATAAGGATCAGCCATTGGGTTAAATCTAAGCATATAACATTATGGGCATATAACTCTTTGGCAGGACTACTTATAGTTGTGGCAGCAGGGACCCTATTATATAAGAATTTAGATACCATTGAAAAACGCATATCCTCTCAGATGGAAACTGTAAACCATCTCCTTCCCCTCAATCTTGAAGAAATACCATACACTGGCGGCCTTGGGATACGGGTCCATATATACATGTACGGCATCAACAGGTTTTTGGAGCGACCTTTTTTTGGATGGGGTCCAGGTACGGAAATCACAAAACTTTTGGATAAATCACAAAGAACCTTGGATCATCTGCATAACACGTATCTTGAAGTATTAGTGAGATTTGGTGGCATAGGAATGCTATTTATGATAGGCGTCATGTGGTGCATTATCAGGTCCCTATGGGGTGGTTATAAAAGCCTAAATTTGCTTATAGATTATTTTTTATTTATATCAGGAGCAATGGGACTGCTTGCTATATGGAGTTTTGGTAATTTTCGTTTATCTACAGAATTTAGATTTTACTGCATAATTTTAAATGCCATTGCATACAGCTTCACAATTCGCAAAAACCAGAAAGGGGTTTAATGTTTGACTTTTTCACAGGGGAAATCCTTAAAAATTAGCATCTTCATTCCTTCCTTTGGGGATGGAGGAGTTGAGCGAATGTTGTGCAACCTTTCCCATGGTTTTATTAAGAGGGGCCTGGGTGTAGACTTCTTGATAAAAAAGGTAACAGGTCCATACCTGTCATCCCTTCCACAGGAGATTCGGATTATAGAATTGGGAACCTCTAATTCAATCAAGGTTCTTCCGGCATTGATCCGTTATCTTAAACAAGAGCAACCGAAAGCATTACTCTCAGCAAAGGACAGCGCTAATTATGTAGCTGTCTTGGCTGGTCTTTTGGCTGACGTTCCTACGCATATTGTTTTACGAGTTGGTACAACGGTTTCAGAGGTATTGAAAAATCGAAATCCACTGAAGAAATTTACAAATATACATATAATGCAAAACCTTTATAAACGGGCATATACTATTATAGCCGTTTCCATGGGTGTTGCGGAAGATATAGCAAATTTAACAGGCATTGCAGTTGATCGAATAAAAGTTATTCCTAATCCAGTAGTAACACCTGAATTATCTTGTCTCGCTAAAAAACCGGTGGATCATCCATGGTTTAACGGGAAAGGCCCGCCAATTATAATTGGCATAGGCAGATTTAGCAGGGCAAAGGATTTTGGCAGCCTCATACATGCCTTCTCGCAGGTTCATAAAAGACTGTCTTGCCGGCTTCTTATTTTGGGTAAGGGCCGACAAGGACCTAAGCTAAGGGCATTGGCAACTGAATTAGGCGTCAAGGATGATTTTTGTCTCCCGGGCTTTGTTGATAATCCCTACTCCTATATAGCCAAGTCAAATTTATTTGTTCTTTCCTCTATATGGGAGGGTTCACCAAATGCTCTTACCGAGGCCTTAGCATTAGGAATACCTGTAGTGGCCACTGATTGCAAAAGTGGTCCAAGAGAGATACTTCAAGATGGTCGTTATGGAAAACTTGTGCCGATCAAGGATGCAAATGCCTTAGCTGAGGCAATATTTGAAACCTTGCAAAATCCTTTGGATGTTGATATCATTAAATCTGCAGCAGAACCCTATAGAATTGAAAAGAGCACGGATAGATATTTATCTGCTATGGGCATAAAATTATAATTTCCGCCTAAATATTTATAAAATTAATGAGCCGTATTATAAATAACTTCAGAATAGCCATCTTTGTTTCTTTTTCCGGCGAAGGCGGTGTAGAGCGTATGATGGTCAATCTCATCGAGGGCCTTATATCATTGGGGTGTAAGGTTGATTTAGTGCTTGTTAAAACTCAAAAACTAAATCTTGATTCATTCCCTCCAGGGGTTAATCTTGTTAAACTGAAAGCCTCGCATACATTCAGCAGCCTCCTGCCGCTTATAATTTATCTAAGACGAAAGCGGCCTGATGCCCTTTTGGCGGCAAAAAATCGCGCAAACCAGGTCGCTATTCTTGCGAAAATACTTGCAGGTGTATCAACCAGGATTGCAGTTCGTATGGGTACCACAACTTCTGCTGCCCTGACAGGGAAGAGTAAGTTGTTGCATCTGGCATGGTACATGCCTATGCGCATCATTTATCCCTTTGCTGACTCTGTCATAGCCGTTTCAAGAGGAGTGGCCGCAGATATTTCAAAAATAACAGGGCTACCTGCTGAAGGTATAAAGGTCATTCCTAATCCTACTATCCCCTTTAAGCTCTTTAAGCTCGCCGAGGAAAATATTATCCATCCGTGGTTCTCATGTGGTAATATACCGGTAATTCTTGGTGTAGGAAGACTTACCCGCCAGAAGGATTTTCTAACCCTTATAAAGGCATTCGCCAAGTTACGCCTTAATCGCCCTTGCAGACTCATTATACTTGGTGATGGAAATGACCGTCCTTTGCTTGAAGGCCTGGCAACTGATTTAGGAGTGAAGGATGACCTCTATATGCCTGGATTTACAGATAATCCCTTTGCATATCTTAAGAGGGTATCACTTTTTGTGCTTTCCTCAGCCTGGGAAGGATCCCCAAATGCACTAATTGAGGCACTTGCCCTTGGGACTCCAGTGGTTTCCACCGATTGCCCGAGCGGACCAAGTGAGATTCTTTTGAATGGACGTTACGGACCTTTGGTTCCGGTTGGTGATGCACATGCCTTAGCTACTGCAATGCATTCAACGCTTGACAACCCACATAAGAAGGAATTTTTAATGAGCGCTGTACGTGAGTATACGGTGGAAAAAAGCAGTAAAAGGTATTTGGATGCTTTAACAGGATAAAGATGTTTATATTAGGAGCATTATAAATGCTACTCTCTATTCGTTATAAATTCCTTTTTGTCCATATTGCCAAAACAGGGGGCACGAGTATTCGTTCTGCAATGGAACGTTATAAATGGAGTGACCCATACAGGATTCCATTATTTTTGGCCAGCAGGCTTAGCTCAATCACTAATCATCGTATAGCCTGTAAATTCCCAAGGCATGCCAAAATTATTGCAGCATATGAAATGTTACCAAAAGAACTTTTTGATGAACTATTTAAGTTTGCCTTTGTTAGGAATCCATGGGACCTTCAGGTAAGCTCTTATCATCACATACTACGGGAAAGGCCACACCTGTTGACCGGCATAGATGATTTTGAGGCATTTTTACGATGGAAGCTTGACCCTAACCGGGCATACCATTACATCGTTGACACATCGATTGAGTTACAGTCTGATTATGTCATTGATCTTAACGGCCATATTATTGTAAATTATATCGGAAGATATGAGAAGTTAGAAGAAAACTTCAAAGAAGTTTGCAACAAAGTAGGAATTACCCCGCCAAGACTTCCACATAAAAGACAGGCTGAAGATAGAACTTCATATAAAAAATACTACAACGATGAAACTGCCCGACTTATCGCTGAATACTTCAAACGCGATATTGAAATGTTTGGATACTCATTTGATGATTAATGCAAGAGGTTATGGTAGACCTGTAATCCACTGAACTGCCTTATAGAAATCTCTAAAAATATGAGTCGGTTTGATATACTTATTTGGAAGTACATGCTCGATTTCCCCAAGCCCATATCCTGTCTTTACAAGAATACCATTCACATTTGCCCGATAAGACATTTCAATGTCCGTATATGTATCACCGATTACAAATGACCTTTTTAAATCAATATCGAAGCTTTTGCAGGCCTTTTCAATAAGTCCTGTTTTTGGTTTTCTGCAATCACATGAAAAACTGTATTCAGGCACGGATCCATGTGGATGATGGGGACAAAAAAATATCCCGTCAATATTTGCATTCTCGGCTTTAAGCAGATTGCGCATATGTTCATTTACCTGATTAACCAGCTCTATTGGAAAATAACCTCTCGCAACCCCTGATTGGTTGGAAACAACAATAGTCAAATAGCCTTTGCTGTTCAATAGCCTAATGGCTTCAGCCGATCTGGGTAAAAGGGAAAATCTGCTTATGTGGTTAATATAACCCATCTGTTCATTGATAGTTCCATCTCTGTCTATAAAAACAGCAGGTTTTCTCACCTTAATATTCCCCTTGTAATTATTATTGTAACCGTTCACAGGTTCATGGTTCAACGTTCAGGGTTAGGGAAAAGACTGAGCAAAGTACTATGTTACAGGTTTGTGGGTATGTGGAAGCGATCAGTTTTCACGTACAAAACGCTTACAAAATGGCTTAAGGTGATAAGAATACAACCTTTGAACCCCTGAACCTTTGAACCGTGAACGGTTATTTATTATTTCTATTCTGTTTATTCATTAAGGCAGCGTATTTTAACCTATGGTCAATGGTTTTATAACGCCGATCGGTTAATAACCATATGTTTCATTAGAATTTACAATCCCCTGTCTTATAATACCAAAAAGCTTATTTTTTTCTGATGTTTGTTCTGAGATAATTTTTATCTTTATGGTTAATATTGCAATGTCCACGTCATTATCAATTTTCCCAACAATTCTTGACCAGTCTTTTTCTGTTGTCAACAAAAGATCGGCATTTGACAGGTTCTTAAGATGTATAAGCTCTTTGATCTCTTTTTCATTAAAATACTTGTGATCCGGGAAGGACTTAGAGTGAATAATAATGGCGCCAAGGTCTTTAATCATGTTAAAAAAATCACCTGTGTTGGCCAGTCCTGCAAATGCAACCACCCGCTTCCCTGACAGGAATTTTGGAGCATATAATTTATTTTTCAGGGGAAGCCAAACCTGGTCTGGAAAATGCCCGGCTCGTAAAATCGGTATTTCCGGATAGATTCCTTGCAAATAGGATAAAAGATTATGCCCTGTATTTTTATCCGTGCATTTAGTAAGCACAATAATATCGGCCCTCTTTATTTCATTAACCGGCTCTCTTAAAGGACCTGCAGGCAATAGAGAATTATTGCCAAACTGCCACATAGAATCTATAAGCAAAATATTTAAATCTCTTTTTACAGATAAGTGTTGATACCCGTCATCTAAAAGCAGCAGATGTGAATTGAATAATTTTAATGCCAGATACCCTATTCTATGCCTTTTCTTTGATACCAGTACAGGGATAGATTTTAATTTTTTGGCCAGCAGAAAGGCCTCATCTCCTGCCTCGTCTGCTGATGCAAGAACACGTTGACCATCAGATACTATAAGAAATTTATTTCCCTTTTTTCTCTTATAGCCTCTGGAGAGTATGGCGGTTTTAATCCCGTTTTTGGTGGCCCATTTGGCTATCATTGCAACAAATGGAGTTTTGCCTGTGCCTCCTGTTGTTATGTTTCCTACGCTAACTACATATGTAGGAAGGGACACAGTCTTAAAAAAATCAATGCTATATGCGGCTATCCTCAATTTTGTAACAAGGGTATACATGAGGGAAAGCATCTTCAATATAAATGAAAAAAACATGTTCGACTGCATGCTTTTGTAAATACTTTCCAATCAACACCTATCTATAAATGGTTCAATAAATTTCATTACCTTGTTGAGTGCTCCCTGATTTTGCAACACAAATTCCTTGGCCATTTTTCCCATCTTTTGTCTTTCACCCTCTTGCCTTAAGAGCTCAAGCATCACATGAAATAATTCCGACTTATCTTTTACTTTTCTGCCACCCCCATATTCTATTATTTTTTTTGCCATATCCGAAAAATTGTACATGTAAGGGCCAAAAACAACAGGCACCCCAAAAAAGCCCGGTTCCAAAAGATTATGTCCACCCCTTGGTGCAATACTTCCACCTACGAATGCAATGTGGGCCAAATCATAAACCTGTGCTAACTCCCCAAGCGTATCAAGGAGAAAGACATTGTACTTATGCTTGTCGGCTTGAATATTTTTTGTATTGAAGTCTCCTACCCTCACCAATTCAGTTTTCTTTGCTATATTTAGCCCGAGTTCTCCTGCAATATAAAATACCTCATTGAATCTACTTTGCTCTCGAGGACAAATTATAAGAGACAAATCAGAAAATTCTTTAATAAGCTCAATAAACACCTGGAATATAATTTTTTCCTCAGGATAATGGGTGCTGCCCGCCACCCATATTTTTTTATTTCTAAGGTTAAAAAGCCTTATTAATTTGTCCCGATCTTTATTTTCAAGGTTTTTCCATTTTTTATCAAACTTAATATTTCCTGTAACCTTTAACTTTTCAGGTAATATTCCTCCGTTAATCATTCTGTATTTATCAATATTTGTTTGCATCAAGAATAATTGAAAAGGTTCAAATACCCATTTGATTAAAGATTTCCACCTCTTGTAAGCTTGCCCGGTTTTAGGGGAAATCCTTCCGTTTACCAAAATTGTTTTCACTCCTAATTTTCTTAATGTGGTAATTAAACCAGGCCATATATCTGTTTCTATTAACAGGAAAATTCCTGGATTTATATTTTTTATAACCTTCCTTATAAACCACCAGAAATCAAGGGGCATTTGCACAATATAATCAACTTTGGTTTTCAGTTGATTTTTTGCAATTTCTAAGCCTGTGATTGTTTTAACAGAAAGGACAATCTCCCGCGATGGATATTTGCATTTTAGGGATTCAAGCAAGGGAATGGCGGATAAAACCTCCCCCACTGAAAGGGCATGGACCCATATTCTGGCTGTTTTACAGTTTCTGAAATATGGAAGGTTTAGCGCAAATAATCCCCTTAAATTATCTTTTTGTTTTAAAAGATAAATAACCGGGAAAAATATTACAAGAATAAGGGTGGTTAAAAAATGGTAGAAAATAATCATCTGTTGTTTGCAATTGATGGTTTTAAAAATTTCTTGTTCAGGCAACTAACGTTCGCCCCTTTAATCCATAAATGGACAGTTCTATAACGAATTTTGTCCCTTTCGGCGTATTGTCCTCAACCCTTATCAAGCCATTATGGTCAGCTATTATCTTGCTGACAATAGCCAGGCCTAACCCTGTTCCAGCCTTTTTTGTAGAAAAATATGGTTCAAAAAGTCTTTCTTTGTCTTTATCGGATATTCCTTCACCGGTATCGGCTATCTCTATCCTAACAGTACCTGATGCATCTTCGTAAAAAAGACTAATATTAATTTCTCCTTTATCAGAAATAGCTGCCACAGAGTTATCTAAGAGGTTAATCATTGCGCGCTTGATTTGTTCCTTATCAAGTTTGAACACAGGAATGCGATCATTATCAATGAGGCTGAATGCAATATTTTTATGGGTATCTTTATATAATAATATTGCATTTTTAATTATCAATTTAATGTTGTATGGGGCAAGTCTGGCAGGAGGCATGCGGGCTAAATTTGAAAATTCGTTTACCAGCAATCTCAATTCTTCCACGCTGTCTATTATTAACCGCGTACATTCATCGAAAACAATTCTATCTTCTCTTGAAAGCCGTTCACCGTATTTTCTTCTCAGCCTTTGAGCTGAAAGCTGAATAGGCGTCAAAGGGTTTTTTACCTCATGGGCAATTCTTCTGGCAACATCTCTCCACGCAGCCATCCTCTGCGCCCTTTCTAATTCAGTGAGGTCTTCAAATACTGCGACTAAACCAATGTATTTGTCCTGATCGTTTCTCAATGTATTCAAGGATACTAAGAGCTTTAAATACCTTCTCTTTATGGATATTCCTATCTCCCTCTGTACAGTTTCTTTCTTAAAAATATCTCCATCTGATATAAAACTACTGATAATAGATCGATATTGAGGCCCTAAAATATCCATATAATTACGCCCAATTACTTCTCTGGCAGAGATATTAAGCATCTTTTCCGCAGATTTATTTATAGTTGAGATTACCCCTTTAGAATCTGCTGATATAACTCCAGCAGCAACATTCTTTAAGATAGTCTCCATATAAATTCCCCTCTGCTCCGACTCCTTATTCGTCTTGATTAGATCTCTGTTGACAGCATCAAGGGCGCGTGTACCATTCATAAGATCCCTGGTCATCCTATTGAATGAATCTACAAGCACACCCATTTCATCTCTGGATTGTAAATCTATATAAAAGTTATAATCACCGGATGCTATCCTGTTTGTCGCTGCGGCCAGCTCTTCAATGGGAACTGTAATTCCCCTTGAAAGATACAATCCAAACCAGATTGCTGAAAAAACTACCAATAAAGTGACTATAGAGAGGGTTATTAAATGACTTACCTTGATAGGTTTTTTTAATGTCTTTAAATACTTGTATCCTTGAAGTCCTTTGTCAATGGTAGCTAATCTGTTAGAGATAAGCTCAGGGATGAATTTTGCAAGGACAATTGATCCAACCTGGGCCTTTGTGTCTTCCTGTGAAAATATAGGTACTATTCCCCTTACTAAATCTCCTTGTGACGATTTTTCAGTTGCCCTCATATCAGTTGAGTACTTAAAGCTTTTGTAGAGCTTCTCGACATCAAGGTCCTTAAATATTTTCAAATCAACCTTGTTGTTATAAGAAACCGCCCTTGGGCGCAAATTCGAGGAAAAAATCCGAATAGCATCAAGGTTATATTCCCTCCTTTTTTCCTCGATAAACGACTGCAGTTTATCTGATTCAGGCAAATTCATTAAACCCTTATGAGTAATGAGAGAGCTGAGACTGTTGCCAAAAGAAATTAAATCATCTCCTGTTTTGTTAAAGTAATCTTCTCCGATTTCTACAGACTTTTGAAGAGATTGTTCAATCGGAAGACTGAACCAATAATCCGTCGATATTGAAATAAATTGTACCGAAACAAAAAAGATAATTATAGTTGGCAAAAGGGAGAGTATCAAAAATGCAAAGACAAGTTTTTGCCTTAGACCAAAGCCAATGGTCTTTCCTTTTCTCTCTAAAACAAGTTTGACCAGGTTTCTTATGGTCAGATAAAGGAGAAGAAGAAGCAATATTACATTTATATTTATCAGAGAAAAAACGAGGATGCTGTCTGTAATTGGAAGATCAATACCAAGATCGAATATCCTGGTTATCAGATAGGTAAGGAGGATTATAACGGGCAATATGATTGCAATGCCGATTATTTCTCGTTTACGTCTTCTTAGATCATTACTTTTCATTATAACCGCGGACTATTGAACGGTGAAATTTTAATATTGAAATGTTGAAATCTGATTCCATAATAGAAGAAGAAAGAGACTATTGCAAGATTTAATAAATCAGCAAATACTACTTTTCTTAGCAAGATTGGTGCACCCAAGGGAAGAAGATAAAGTAGTCAATACTTATTTCAGACCTGCCCGCCATCACAGTCGTTCAGGCGAGACTGGCGGGTTTGTGGGGATGTGGAAGCGGTCAGAGTTCTGGGTTTCCCGATAAAATCTGCATTAACGTTTAAAACCAAAACCCATTCGCCGGAGCGTTGATCTTGGGAACTCAAGAGGCCGAGTTCCAGGATTTGCCGCTCAACTCAGCAGCGGTCGTGATGTGCTTTGTTCCTTCAGCAGATATTGCTGATTTACAAGCCTGTCTGCATGCACCGCACAGGCAGGCAAGCCAAAGAGAATAAGACAACCCCGAATCCCTATTTCACAGGGAAACCTTTCAACCTGTGGGCGCTTACAAACGTATGCGTAAATTTATGAAAGAGATAAACCAAGTTCTCCAAATGATGGAATTCTAATTCTTTTTTCCTTTAATTCTTTTTTTTCTTTAAATTGGACAATCTCCCAGGAATTTTCTTTATCCATAAATTTTTTAAGTAATCGTTGATTCAAGGCGTGACCTGATTTTTCTACAACAAAGTGTCCAATTACAGGATATCCAAGAATTGCTAAATCACCTATAAAATCAAGCATTTTATGCCTAACAAACTCATCTTTGTATCTCAGTCCACCATCATTTAGAATTCTGAAATCATCCACAACAATGGCATTATCTAAAGAGCCACCCTTTGCAAGGCCGTTATTTCTTAATATCTTAACATCCTTAAGAAAGCCAAATGTCCGTGCCTTGCTAATATCTTTAATAAAGCTATCCTGGGAAAAAGACATTTCGTAGGACTGGTCTTTTATCAGTGGATGATTAAAATCAATTTTATAGCTTATTTTTAACTCATTTGAGGGATAAAGATAGGCGTGCCTGTCTCCATCTTTAATTTTTACTGCTCTTTTTACGAAAAAGAATTTCTTGTAATCATCTTGCATGGCAATGCCGGCATTTTTAATGAGAAAGATAAAAGGTGCAGAACTCCCATCCATGATAGGGATTTCTCCACCATCAACCTGAACTAAAACATTATCTATCCCCATTCCAAAAAATGCAGCCATAATATGTTCTACTGTAGCTACACTATACCCATTAAAACCAATAGTAGTAGCCATGTTCGTTTGAACAACATTATCAAAGGAGGCCTTAACACAACGACTGGGCGCTATGTCAATCCGCTCAAAAATTATACCGCTGTTGGGTGGAGCAGGTTTCATATTTAATTTTACTTGCCTTCCCGAGTGAAGACCTATCCCAACACAGCTTATTTCCTCCTTGAGTGTTCTCTGTCTTAAATCCATTGTAGCTCCATTAAAAAGTAGACTTATTATGCAATAATCCGAAAGCAGCTTCTCAAAAATTAAGCACTTTTAAGCAAGTGTTATGCCAAAAGCATAATTAAATTAAAAAAAAGCATTTTAGCGAATATAACATGCTGATTTTATGAATATTATATAATGTTATCATAATATTTCGTTTTATCTCTTTGGTTGTATAACTATTGCAAATTTTACACATATATTGTGCATAGAAGTTACAATCTAATCTTAACAGATACTCAAACAGTCTTTTGCGACCAATTTGTTACCCTCTATATCTCTTCCGAAGACGTATCGCCTTGGGCGTGATTTCTACAAGTTCGTCGTCATTTATATAGGAAATACAGTTTTCCAGTGAAAATAAAGTGGGCGTTGTCAGGACAATATTTTCGTCGGAGCCTGCAGCCCGCATATTGCTGAGTTTTTTCATCTTCCCTGGGTTTACTACCAAATCGTTGTAACGGCAGTGTTCACCTATGATTTGACCGTGATAGACTTTTTCACCTGGCCCATAGAACAAACGACCTCTTTCTTGAAGATTGAATAATGCATACGCAACAGTGCTACAGGGCTCCTTTACAATAAGTACGCCATTTCTTCTATTTTGTATTTCCCCAACAAAAACGCCAAAATCCATAAACATGTAGTTCATTATTCCCATTCCCCTGGTGTCTGTCATAAATTCAGAACGATACCCCAAGAGGCCTCTGGTTGGAATGCGGTATACCAAACGGGCCATGCCGTTTTCCTGATTCATATGGAGGATTTTTCCTTTTCGTTGGCCAAGTTTTTCAATAACCACGCCCATATATTGTTCATCTACATCAACCGTAAGCTCTTCAAAGGGCTCAAGAAGTCTCCCGTCCCGCTCTTTCATTATCACCTGCGAGCGTGTTACCTGAAACTCATATCCCTCACGGCGCATTCTCTCAATGAGTATAGATAGATGAAGTTCACCACGGCCAGACACCTTCATGCCAACCTCGTTTTGGATCTCTTCCACATGAAGGGCAACATCCGTTAGAGTCTCCCGATGGAGCCTTTCAAAAAGATGGTTCGATGTTACAAAATGCCCCTCTGTGCCGGCAAAAGGTGAATCGTTTGGGATAAAATTCATAGAAAGTGTAGGTGGGTCAATTTTCATGGGGGCCAAGGGCGTTGGATTTTTTGGGTCGGTAAACGTCATGCCTACTGTCACGTCCTCCATTCCAGCAACAGCCACTACTTCACCGACTCCAGCAACATCAATAGGTTTTTTTTCGTTTCCTACAAACCGGTAAATCTTAGTTACACGTGCAGGTACAACAGAGCCGTTGCGTAATGCAACAGAAATTTCTTTGTTAATGTTCATCTTACCCTGCGTAATCTTTCCAATACCGAGTCGACCGAGATAAGGCGAATAATCAATTGAACTGACAAGCATCTGAAGTGGAGCATTAGGATTTCCACTGGGAGAAGGAATATGTGAAATAATTTTATTGAACAGCGGTTTGAAATCTTTCCCGGGTTTCTCAATATCATCCGTAGCAATTCCATTTTTTGCAGAGCAATAGACAATGGGAAAATCTAAGATGTTATCAGGTGAATCGAGTTTTACAAAAAGATCAAAAACCTGATCAACAGCCCAAGACGGTCGGGCTGAAGGCTTGTCTATTTTATTTATAACTACAATAACAGGTATATTTACGGCGAGTGTTTTCTTGAGTACAAAATAGGTTTGCGGCATTGGGCCTTCCTGTGCATCAACAAGTAAAAGAACTCCATCGGCCATCTTAAGCACACGTTCTACCTGTCCTCCAAAATCGGCGTGGCCGGGAGTATCTATAATGTTTACCCAGTGATTGTTATATTTAAAGGAACCATTTTTTGAGGCAATGGTTATCCCACGTTCTCTCTCCAGATCCATAGAATCCATTAGCCTTTCAGCGACAACAAGATCTTTCCTGAACAACCCGCTTTGACGAAAAAGTTGGTCAACGAGTGTTGTCTTGCCGTGGTCTACGTGGGCAACGATTGCAATATTTCTCATGTAATTTTGATTCATATTAAGCTCTCAGTTTAAATTAAAATACCTAACTAGGAGTTTATTAAGCAAACGACCCTGCCCATCAGTGCAGGGTCGTTATATTATGATTGACATTCTTTGTTTAGACATATGTTTGGCCTAAGCTGTTTTTAATCACTTATTTATATTTTTCAATCTGATGTTTCCATTTATTTTTCAGTTTTTTTGAAGAAATGAGACAAACTGCCCCTGAAATTAATTTTAAATCAAATATACTCGCTAAAAACAAATAGAGAAAAACAATTCATTGCTTTCTTTTCTTGACTTTATTAAACTAAAATAGTTTTATAAAGACTGATTAAGCTATTTTTTGGAGCACCGGCAAATAAATTTCTTTGTATTAGTGCAGCCACAAAGTCACGAAGACACTAAAACTCTAAAATAATTCATCATTTCTCATTAACAGCAGAATGTAATATCTGTAAAATTTTTTGGGGATCAATATCCTTTTTCCTATAAGATTTTGAAATTCATGTTTTTCTTTCGTGACTTAGGAGGCTGTCCGAGAATAGTAATTTTTTCTCAAATCGAGGAATGCGAAAAAAATTACCGCAGGTATATAGTTGATATTCCGAGGATAATTTTTTGAGCATGACAAAGAGTTGAGGAAAAAGGGCATTCTCGTATAGACTCCTTAGTGCCTTTGTGGCTGAACTGTTACATTTCTTTTAGGTCAAAAACATCTTTGGAAACAGTAAGGCATTATAGTAAATCTTTAACAGGTTATGGATTTATTGTAACCGTTCACGGGTTTAAAGGTTCAGGATTCAAAGGTTGTATTCTCATCACCATACGCTTTTTTGTAAGCGTTTTGTAGGGGAAAACCGCCCTCTTCTTCATACCCACAAATCCGGAACATGGTACTTGGCGATGATGTGGCAAACCCCGTATTTTTTACGAGCATTTCGGGGATCCAATTTTAGTCTTTTCCCTAACCCTGAACCCTGAACGTTGAACCGTTAACGGTTACGATTTATTTTACTTAAACCATTAATTAGGAGGATATAATTATGAAAAAGGTAATGTTTGTTGTGGTTTTGATCTCTGCATTTCTTGTAATAAACTTAGGTCTGGCAACAGCGGAAACTCTTTCATTGCTGACGTGGAAAGGATATGCGCCTAAGGCTTTGGTAGAAAAATTCCAGAAGGAAACTGGAATTGAGGTGAAGGCAACTTACACGAACAACGAAGAAATGATTGCCAAGTTAAGGGCAACCCGAGGTGGCGGTTTTGATCTTGCCCAGCCAAGCCAGGACCGTATTTCTTCTGTTCAGGCAAAATATAAAATTTACCAGCCTGTTGACCTTTCCAAGATTAAGACCGGCCAGATTATTTCATCAATGCTGGAGGCCGTAAAGAAAAATACAATGGTAAATGGCAAACCTCATGCAGTTCCCTTCTGCTGGGGAACCTCCGGACTTGTTGTAAACAAAAAATTTGCCTCTAATGCAATGGACTATTCTGACCTACTGAACGCCAAATATAAGGGAAGGGTCAGCTATCGTCTCAAAAGGCCTACACTGATAGCCTTTGCCTTTACTATGGGTGATGATCCATTTGCCAAGTACGGCGATTTCAATGCATATAAAGCGCTGATGGACAAAGTCGGACAGGCAATGATTAATGGGAAAGTTTTAGTAAAAAATTACTGGACCAATGGAGACGCCTTGCTGCAATCAATGAGATCCAATGAAGTTTATCTTGCTATGGCATGGGATGGTGGTGGATGGAAGCTGCATGCTGAAAATCCTGATATCGACTTTTTAGCCCCTAAAAGTGGTGCTCTGGGATGGATAGACACCTTTGCAATACCGGCAAAATCTAAAAATTTAGATGCTGCATATAAGTGGATAAATTTCATTTTGCGTCCGGAAAACGCTGCAGTGTTTACAAATGCGGAAAAGTACGGAACCGCCTCAAATGGAGCTGTAAAACTTTTAGATGCAGATGTAAGGGGCAATTTTGAAAGAAGCTTCCCTCAGAAAGATATTGACAATATTAAATGGTACCCCCCAGTACCTGCAAAGCTTGAGGGCATTGAGGGAAAAATCCTGGATAAGGTAAAAGCATCAAAGTGAACTAAAGTGAACTAAAGTGATCTAAAACACAAAGGGCAAAGTTTTCTAAGGACAAATAAGAATGGGTGAGTTCTCAACATAAAAAGAGAACTCCCCTTTTACCTATAAAAAATTTACTCTTTTATTAAGGTCTGCCTATGGAGATAGATCTATCCGCACAGAATGTTACAAAAGTATTTAAAGATTTTACCGCAGTAAGCAATGTGTCTTTCGAGGTGGAAAATGGCCGGTTCTTTTCAATCTTAGGCCCTTCAGGCTGTGGAAAGACCACTCTTCTGCGCATGATTGCCGGCCTTACAGAGCCATCTGAAGGGCGCATTGAGATTCGCGGGAAAAATATGATCGGCATCTCACCAAACAAACGTCCTGTAAATCTCATCTTCCAACATCTTGCCCTGTTTCCCATGATGAATGTAGGGGAAAACATAGCCTTTGGACTTCAACGGCGGGGAGAAAACAGGGAAAAAATCAAAAAAAAGATTGGTGCTATACTGGAAAGGGTAGATCTCTCAGGTTTTAACAACAAAAAGGTAGATCAGCTTTCCGGAGGTCAGAAACAGCGGGTAGCCATTGCCAGATGCCTTGTGCTGGATCCCACAGTGCTGCTGCTGGATGAGCCCTTGGGCGCCCTTGACCTGAAACTCCGCGAACAGATGAAGGTTGAGTTAAAAAAACTCCAGGCAAAGGTTGGAACTACATTTGTATACATCACCCACGATCAGTCTGAGGCCATGGTAATGTCCGACTATGTGGCTGTAATGAATAATGGAAAGTTTGAGCAGATTGATACCCCCCAGAACCTTTACAATAAACCCCAGACCCCATTTGTAGCCCAGTTTGTAGGGGATAATAACGCCTGGGCAGGGAAAATCCATAGAACTGAAGGTCCTTCGGCCGAGATTGTGACAGACGACGGTTCTGTCTTTAAGACGAAGATCGATAGGACTTTTGAGCCAGGCACTGAAGTAAATCTGTTTTTACGACCCGAAGCCATGCTTATCCAGCCTGACCCAAGCATTGGAGAGCTGAACCGATTTGAGGTTGTCGTCAAATCAATTCTATTTGACGGCGCGAACAGCCGACTGCTTGCAAACCCTGTAAATGCAAATACCGAGATCCTTGTAGCCTTGCCCCAAAACCGTCAATATGACTATATACAAACAAACGATAAGATAGAAATAGGGTGGGACAAACAGTCCGGTATCTGTTTTCCAAAAAATGAAAAATAAAATAAAAAAACAATTTCGATGGGCGCTCCTGTTTTTCCTGACACCTGTTTTACTATGGCTTGTTCTTTTGATTGTTCTGCCACAGATAGACTTGTTCATCATGTCATTCCGCTCGGAAAATGACGCTGGTGAAATGATATGGACCGTTACAAACTATTTAAATTTTTTTCAAGAGCCTATCTATTGGCTGACCTTTGTGAGAACAGCAATTTATTCTATTTTAGTAACCTTTTTAACCTTTGTAATTGCCCTTCCCGTAGCCTTCTATATTACAAAGGTAGTAAAGCCCAAGTTTCAGGGATTTCTCACCCTTTTGCTTCTGCTTCCGTTCTGGGTTAGTGAAATGGTAAGGGTGTATGGATGGATGATTCTATTAAGGGAAAGTGGCGTGATCAACCATTTTCTATTAAAACTGGGTTTTATGACACAGCCTATAGAAATGCTCTACAGGGATAGCACCATGGTCTTGGGCTTGGTGTACACTTCTATACTGTTCATGGTAGTTCCCCTGATTTCCGTGCTTGACAGCTTAGATGACAGCCTGATTGAGGCAGCCTATGATTTAGGGGCAAATATGTGGTCTATACTGTTTAAGATTATTATCCCTCATGCCGCCCCCGGGATTGTATCCGGATCTATTGTGGTTTTCATGCTGACGTTGGGAAATTACCTTACCCCCAATCTTATGGGAGGGAAAAATTCCCTCTGGTTCACAGAGCAGATATACAATCAATTCATTGCAAGCTTTAACTGGAATCAGGGCTCCGCCTTTGGTTTTCTTCTTCTCTTTCTATCTTCATTAGTTATATGGGTTGGATTAAAGCTGAGCAAACAGTCCTTAAGCAAGGTCGTGCAATGATACGATCCCTGCCACAATCAAAAGGATATGCCATTGGATTTAAGTTGTATGTAATATTTTACTTTACCTTCTTGTTTGCCCCTCTTCTGGTGACCTGTGTGCTTGCATTTAATGATTCCCAGTTTCCATCTCTTCCGTGGAAGGGGCTTACCCTGGGATGGTTTACGGCAGATCTTCCTGAACGTGTTGGCATTTTTCATGATCAGATTAATTTAGACAGTATATGGGTGAGCATACAAGTGGCCTTTTTTGTTTCACTGCTTTCTGTAACTGCAGGCACATGCGCAGCATTTCTCTTTGAACAGGAAGATTTTCGTCTCAAACAGCTTCTTTATTTTTTAATGCTCGCACCCCTTGTCATCCCTGGTGTTATACTGGGAATATCCATTCTCATGTTCAGCACTACCCTGGGGGTTTATTTTGAAGAAAACTGGAATTTAGATGTAGGCCTTTTCCGTCCAGGCTTTTGGCTTGTGGTCTTAGGCCAATTCTCTTTTATCAGTACCCTGGTCACCCTGGTAGTATCAGCTCGTTTAAAAAAATTTGACCACACATTAGAGGAAGCAGCTCTGAACCTTGGAGCAAACCGCTTTGAGGTAATCTGGCATATTACCTTGAAATACCTAAGGCCTGCAATTATTGGGGCAGGTGCTGTTGCCTTCCTCATGTCCTTTGAGAACTTTAATACAACCCTTTTCCTTGTAGGGTCAGAGGCCACTCTCCCTATTAATTTATACCTGCAGGTAAGAGACGGAAGCACACCTGTAATAAATGCGATCTCTTTCTTACTGATTGTTGGCACCTCAATGGCTGCATTGGCCAATCTTTATTTTAGTAAAAAAGAGGCATAAAACGGAGACCTTTGTTTCCGGGCTTGTTCTTTTTTCTGAAAAGTGTATATTATCCAACCAAATGCCGGGTGCCGAAACTTGAAACTGGAAATTTGATGCCTGAAATTTGATGCTCTGACCCTGACCTGATCAACTCAAATAGTGTGAACCCCCTCTCCTTCTCTCTTAGACGAAATTCCTCCTTTATTTCTACAAGTATCAAGTATCAAGTTTCAGAGGCCTGTATTATTCCTTTTAAATCCTCAACCCCTTCCATAATATAATCCGCCCCAGACTCCAATAAGCCTCTTTTTAGAATATCTTTATTCGACGACTGAGCTAAAAAACCCACACCTTTAAACCCAAATCTTGATCTTGCGGCAGCCACCATATCATCAGGCATATCCCCAACGTAATAATAATTGTCTACTCTGTGCTTATTCATATCTGCAATAGCATCAAGCATGAATGGGTTAGGTTTTCCAAAAGACACCTTTTTTCCTTCCTTTTTCATTATTTTTATTTCTTCTCTAATACAATCATCTAATGTAAGGACAATTGAAAAATAGCCCCTGAGATTAAAAAATTCTAAAGCATAATCTGCCTCAACTTTAGGTCGTCCTGTTGCAATAGCAAGAATGTTATCTTTGGAAAGTGCATCAAGAAAGCTTATTTTTATTAAAGGTTTTTCTCTTTTAATATAACCGTCACTTTTGTGTATCCTTGGAGATATGCCATAAATAGATTCAAACAGATTTCTACCAAGGTATATTTCCTGAAAAATCTGTTTTATAATATTTCCACTCCCAACATCGCCTTCATAAAGGCTCATAATAAACTTATCGTTTTTTTTGCCCTTCTTTTTTATTAAGGTGGTCAGGGGTTTTTCCTCTGTTATTAAAAATTTGGCGAGTCCTTCAACATCACAAGAACTGATAACTTTGTCATGCATTATCCATGCAGCATCTCCTTTGTCACCGCCCTTCCCTTCCTTTCCGGATTTTTGTTCCCAAAACCCGGTTTGAATCTCTTTTATATTTACTTTTTTCACAAGAGAAAACATAAGACTGATAACCAAGCAGGAAAGGTCCCAATCATTATTAAGTCCGCCACTTTGCTTTACTTCAGCAAGATCTTCTAACTCGAACAAAGGATCTGGTAAATTTTTCCAGGAGAGCGCTTCCTTAAAGAACAATTTTGCAGTCTGTCTTACTGTGTCCCTGTAAGATCCTGATACATCAATAATCACGCCGTCCATATCAAAAACAATTAATCGCTTCAATTTTGTCTTTCCGTATATTTAAGGATAATATTAAACCAAATCATTTTCTACTATATCAATTATTTCATTTATTGAAGAAATAATAAGGTATTTCTTCCCTGTATATTGAGTTTTTTTCTTCCCTGTTCTGTTAATCAGCACAGGAATCTCCGCCCAATCTAAAAGTGGCCTATCTGTGTAACCATCACCAACAACAATGGAATTTTTCGGGCTTATATTCCATGCCCTGACTAATTTTAATTTATCTTGGGGATCTGGAATATGGAAATCCATCCCAACTATATGACCGCTCTCAATTTTAAAACGATTTCCTTCCACCTTTTTGAAGCATGTTTCTATACCTGCGTGCCTTAAGATTTTTTCGCTTAAATCTGCAGTACCGCAACTAATTACAATCATATAGTGACCATACTCTTTTAATTTTAAAAAAGTTTTTCGATCTGTAATTGATATTTTTTGTGCAAGCATCTCGGCAACTTTATCAAGGGTCTCAATTTTAGTGTTTATTAAAAAATGTATAAAAAATTTTTTAAACAGCCTTCTAAACATCTCCTTCATATCTGCATATATAATGGCCTTGGCAAAAAGGCGCTTTAGAAAGGAGATTTTTTTACCTCTCTGATTTAAAATATGGATCAGCGTTGCCTGTTCACTGTCATAGGGCTCCGGCGGTAGGATTGTACCATCAAAATCCCATATAATCGTATATTTTTTCATTTCTTATTAACTCAGGTTCTTTTTAGACAGCATTGACAAGATAAACAAGATAATCATTCACCTGCAATTTTATTATATTTACTAAAGATAAAAAACGCTAACCAAATTCTGCACAATATGGTATAAATATTGTGACTACTCACGTAGTCAGGTTGAAGCTGTTGAGACTGAAGGCTGAAGGTGCCCAAAAAGCACGATTGACGAGCTGTGGTGCAAAAAGAGCAGATTCTCGCACCAAACATGGCTTCCCCGTAAACGGGATCTTCGACAAAACGAGCCGTATTCCCGTTTTTCCTAATCCCGCCTTTAGCAGGACCTTCAGTCTAACTACCTGAGTAGTTACTAAATCTTTACATCTGTTTAAGGTTGAAATAACTGTGAATATAGGCATCCTTCATTATAAACCAAGAGTAGTTTGCACTTTGCTGATTTTGTATCTTGGCGGTGAAATTTGAAATTGGGAAAAACAGAAGCATGTAAATGCGTTATCTAATTTCTAATTTCTATTTTCAAGTTTCGGCATACTGAATTAGGCAAAAAATACATGCCTTTTTAAAAAAAATGTAAACCGGTAAATGAAGGGTGCCTGAATATAACTTGATTTTTTAGGAATTCCGAATAATCCTTGACCAATAATTTATATACATTTGACCGCGTCATACGAATCTCTATAACGGCAGCGCTGCTATGGGGATTGGTCTTGCTGTTAGGCTATCTGAGTGATGTTCTAATACCATTTGCCGTTGCCCTGCTTTTGGCCTATCTAATTAATCCACTGGTAAATCTGACACAAAAGGTAGTTAAAAACCATTTTGCCTCCGTGTTTATCACTCTTTTCTCTGTTTTGATTATTCTAACGCTTTTGACCTGGTTGTTTATCCCAATGATCATGAATGAGATAGGACACATGGGACGAGTCTTATCTGAGCTGATAAAAAATTCAAATCTTTCAGAGCAGGCGGCAAGGCGTTTACCGCCAGACCTCTGGCAGGCGTTTAAAGATTTCGCTGCAAAAAAGGAAATTCAGGATTTTTTTAAAACGGACAATTTCTGGAAAATTGTCGAGGCAATAATTCGTAAGGTTTTACCCGGCGTGTGGGGGTTGATCACAGGGACAGTCAGTTTTATCATGGGTGCAGTTGGGTTTGCAGTAATAGGGCTTTATCTTGTCTTTTTATTATTAGATTACCAGAAAATTCGTAAAGGGTGGACTGATTTGCTTCCCTCTGCATATAAAGGAGAGGTGATTTCCTTTGTTGAAGATTTTGATTCTGCCATGAACCGTTACTTTCGAGCTCAGGTTGCTGTGGCTGCTATTGTAGGAATCTTATTTTCCCTTGGTTTCTATATCATAAAGCTGCCAATGGCCATTGTTTTAGGCCTCTTTATCGGTCTTTTAAATATGGTGCCTTATCTGCAGATAGTCGGCTTTATACCGGCGCTTTTATTCGCCCTTGTTAATGCTATTGAGACAGGAAGTAGTTTTTGGGTAGAGTCAGGCTTAACAGTCCTTATTTTTGTAATAGTTCAGATTATACAGGATGCCTTATTAGTTCCCAAGATAATGGGCAAGGTAACAGGATTAAACCCTGCCATAATTTTGCTATCCTTGTCCATATGGGGAAAATTATTAGGCATCTTCGGCCTTCTTATCGCCTTACCCATGACATGTCTTTTTTTGGCCTATTACCGCCGTTTCTTGTTATCAATCGGTAAAAAATCTACAAATCAAACCTGACAGGCCTGTTCTATATGCATCTTTAAAATATGTGCAGATTTTACACAAAGGGGTCTCCATAAAATATCCAAATGGACCCTATAAGCAACTAAAAGGATTTTTTGCCAGGGGATCAATTTCTGAACACAATAAAAAAAATATGGGTAACTCATGGACAATGGTGAGCATTATAAAAAATTAGAACATATGTATTCACATGCAAAATGCAATGAATATTATAATCCAATTCTTACAATTTCTGACGGTACTGCTGAATTAGCTATTGAAATACAGGATAAATTCTTTCACTCTGGTGGTGCTACGCACGGATCTGTATATTTCAAGGCCCTGGATGATTCTGCTTTCTTTGCAGTTAGTTCCATTGTTAAAGATGTATTTGTATTAACAGTAAGCTTCAATATTTATTTATTAAGACCTATCTCATGGGGGAAAATGAGGGCTAATGGAAAGGTGGTTTTTTCTTCGGGTACTCTGTTTATGGCTGAATCAATCATTTTTGACTCTGAAGGACATGAAATAGCGCGAGGAAGTGGCAGTTTTTCAAAAAGCAAAACCAAATTATCGCCCAAGGTTGGGTATAAATAATACGTTACTACTCAGATGGATAGGCTGAAGGTGCAATCCTGAGAGGAAGAAAGTAAACGTCATCAAATGAAACTCGGTGCATTTAAGTTGGATGATAAATCGGCATTATTGGTTGAGAGGCTGACCGCACGGTTTCCAAGAGAAGAGCTCCGTAGGTGTTTGACTACGCACATGCGGCGGGCGGCAATTTCTATCCCTTCTCACGTTGTTAATGGATGCGCACGAGATAGTCAAGCCGATTACTTTTTTTTCATAGCTTTCGGGTCATTGAGAGAACTTCATTATCAAATAGTGTATTCAAACGGTTTAGCATTATGCTCAACGATGATGTATCTCTGATTGAACCGACAATAATCGAAACAGAGAAGATTGTGAATGGCTTGATTCAATCATTACGATTTGGTTGAAATACTTTAAGCCTTCAGTCTTCAACCTAACAACCTGAATAGTTACAATAATACTTTTATAAGGAGGTATTCATGAAAATAGGATTAATTGGTTTGCCGAATTCCGGAAAAACAACTATTTTTAATGCATTAACCAAATCAGAGGCAGAGGTTACAGAATATGCCGGCAAAAAGGCGGAGCCGAACATGGCGGTTGTCAATGTTATTGATGAAAGGGTCACTCTTCTTTCATCAATGTATAAACCGAAGAAGACTGTCTATGCCACTATTGAATTTATTGATTTTGTTTTACCGCCAAAAGAGTCTGAAAGATCGGATATCTTCTCAAGCTCTTCAATGGGTATGATAAAAAATACAGATGCACTCGCCATCGTGGTACGCAATTTCCAGGATAATTTAATGGGAGAGCCTGATCCATTGAATGATATTAATCAAATCAATGATGAATTATTGCTTTCCGACCTTATTATCACGGAAAATCGATTAGAGCGCATAGAATTAAGCTACAAGCGCGGCCAAAAAACAAACGAACTTCAATTAGAAGAAAAAACCTTGCGAAAGATTGCCGAGCAATTAAATGACAATCGATCAATTAGGGATATACAGTTGAGTGATCACGAAGAAAAGTCCATTAGAGGATTTCAATTCCTTACAAAAAAACCAATCATGATAGTTCTTAATTCAGGAGAAAAAAACTTCGGAAGAAATGAAGATCTATTAGCAGAGATTAAGAAAAAGCATCAACTTATTGAATTCACAGGTAATTTTGAGATGGAATTATCCCGGCTTGATGATGATGAGGCAAAGATGTTCATGGAGGACATGGGCATAGATGAATCTGCGAGAAATCGGCTAACAAAATTTGCATATGATATTGTTGGATATATAAGCTTTTTTACAGTTGGGTCTGACGAGGTAAGGGCATGGAATATTCATAATAGAGAAACTGCAGTAGAGGCTGCCGGAACAATCCATACAGATCTTTCTCGCGGGTTTATCCGGGCGGAATGCTTTTCTTACGATAATCTTATAGAATGCGGCTCTGAGAAGGCTATCCGTGAAAAGGGTTTATTCCGCCTGGAGGGAAAGGATTACATAGTCCAGGATGGGGATATTTTAAACATAAGATTCAATATCTGATTAATATATTTGCAATAATGCAAAATTGTTTTATTTTATCACTCAACATGTAACTGCTTAATAAAAAAGATAAATTAAGCAATATTAATTATCACCTTTGCAGTTCTGCAACACATTACCCTTCTTTAATTATTTCTATTTTTTTCTTCATTACTTATCTTATTGATATTCCAAGTTAATTTCAATTTTATTATATTGATAATCTTTGGCATCAAACTTGCTTGAAGCATTCATAAATAATAACACCTTATTATTCGCTTATTGCCCAACAGAAAAGCCTTGAGTTGTGTACTAATAAGCGTGAGCTTATAAATTAATAGGTATAACTACAACCTTAAAATCCATCATTATGGTGGGAGAAAGGAGGGGTTTATGAAGCTTAACAGACGTGATTTTTTTAAAATATCTGCAGGAACTGCTGCAGGAGTTATGGCGCTTGGCTTAGGCATGGACTTAACTCCGGTCAAGGCCCATGCCCAGACATTAAGAATCAGGTATGCCCATGAGTCCACCACAATCTGTCCATATTGTGCGGTGGGCTGCGGAATTATTGTTCATACCAGTAAAGGTGCGGATGCCAGAGTTATTAACACAGAGGGTGATCCTGAGCACCCAATAAATGAAGGTAGCCTTTGTTCCAAGGGCGCAGCCCTAAGCCAGCTTGTAAACAACAAAAATCGTTTAACAACACCACTTTATCGCAAGCCTTACAGTTCATCGTGGCAGAAGGTTTCCTGGGATTGGGCCCTTCATAAGATAGCCTTAAATATTAAGCACACAAGGGATGCGACATTCACCTATAAAAACAGCAAGGGGCAAATAGTAAACCGTACAAACGGTATTGCCCATGTTGGCAGCGCAGCCCTGGATAATGAGGAGTGTTGGCCTTTACAGGCCATGATGAGGGCAATGGGGCTTGTCTACATTGAACACCAGGCACGTATCTGACACAGCGCAACTGTTGCGGCTCTGGCAGAGTCGTTCGGACGCGGCGCAATGACCAATCACTGGATAGATATCAAAAACAGTGACTGTATTCTAATAATGGGTTCCAATGCTGCAGAAAATCATCCGGTCTCATTTAAATGGGTAACTGAGGCAATGAAAAATGGTGGCAAACTGATAAGCGTTGACCCCCGCTTTACCCGCACATCTTCAAAGGCTGATTTTTATACCCCATTGAGATCGGGTACTGATATCGCTTTTTTAGGCGGTATGATAAAGCATATCATAGAAAACAATAAGTACTTTAAGGAATATGTTGCAGAATATACAAATGCATCATTTATTCTTAATGAAAAATATTGGTTCAAAGATGGCCTTTTTTCCGGCTTTGATCCAAAAACAGGTAAGTACGATAAGAGTGCATGGGCATTTGAAAGGGATTCTGAAGGGAATCCAAAAAAAGACACAACCTTGGAAAATCCTCGATGCGTATTTCAACTCTTGAAGAAACACTATAACAGATATGACCTTAAAACTGTATCAGATACTACTGGAACCCCTAAAGAGGATCTTATAAAGGTCTACGAAATGTATTCTTCTACTGGCCGGAAGGGAAAGGCCGGTACTGTAATGTATGCCATGGGATGGACGCAACATACAGTTGGTGTCCAAAATATTCGAGCCATGGCAATAATCCAGCTATTATTAGGCAATATGGGAGTAGCAGGCGGTGGGGTGAATGCCCTCAGAGGGGAATCAAACGTCCAGGGCTCAACTGACCACTGCATTCTTTATCATATATGGCCCGGATATCTAAAAACCCCTAAGGCCTCTCTGGACAGCCTATCTGCCTATAATAACAAATACACACCGAAAACAAATGATCCACTGAGTGCAAACTGGTGGGGAAATTATCCAAAATACTCTGTAAGCATGTTGAAATCTTTTTTTGGAGATAAAGCGACAGAGGCCAATGATTTTGGATACAACTGGCTCCCTAAGCTGGATGACGGAAAGGCCTATTCATGGTTAGACCTGTTCGATGAGATGTACAAGGGGAAATTCCAGGGCTTCTTTTCCTGGGGTATGAACCCCGCTTGTTCAGGTGCCAATTCAAACAAAACCAGGCAGGCCTTGACAAAGTTGGATTGGCTGGTCAATGTTAATATTTTTGACCAAGAGACAGGCTCGTTCTGGAAAGGCCCTGGTATGGATCCAAAAAAGATCAAAACAGAGGTCTTTATGCTGCCCTGTGCTGTGTCAGTAGAAAAAGAGGGTTCCATAACAAACAGCGGTCGCTGGATGCAGTGGAGATATAAGGCTGCTGAGCCCCCAGGAGATGCCCGGCCGGACGGTGAAATAATGACAGAGCTTTTCAAAAAGGTAAAACACCTTTATCGTAAGGATGATAATGCCGTTTTTCCGGAGCCAATTCTTAATTTGAAGTGGGACTACACAACCCATGGTGAGTTCGATTCCCACAAGATGGCCAAGGAGATCAACGGCTATTTTCTGAAGGATATGACCGTTAAAGGTAAATCTTTCAAAAAGGGCGACCTTGTCCCCAGCTTTGCATATCTCCAGGCCGACGGTTCAACGAGCAGCGGAAACTGGCTTTATTGCAATTCATATACCAATAAGGGGAACATGGCTGCCAGGCGGAAAAAGGAAAAATCCGGCATAGGCTTGAACCTCGAATGGTCATGGTGCTGGCCTGTGAATAGGCGCATTATTTACAACAGGGCATCAGTAGATAAATATGGAAAACCATGGGATAAGGAAAATCCTGTCATACAGTGGAATGGTTCAAAATGGGTTGGTGACGTTCCGGATGGCGGATGGCCGCCGATGTTAAATCCTGATGGCACACCAAATCCAAAGACCAAGTATCCGTTTATAATGAAACCAGAGGGATATGCCCGCATATTTGGACCAGGCAGAGCAGATGGTCCGTTCCCTGAACACTATGAGCCACTTGAATGTCCTGTTGAGAGAAACCTCTTCTCCAGTCAACTTTCTAATCCTACAATACCAAAATACAACACTGACTTGGATAAATACTTAACATGCGATCCAAGATATCCCTTTGTCGGCACTACCTACCGTGTAAGTGAGCATTGGCAGACCGGCGTTATGACGAGGTGGCAGCCTTGGCTCCTTGAGACGCAACCTCAGCTTTTCGTGGAAATTAGCACCGAGCTTGCAAAGCTTAAGGGAATAAAGAATGGTGAGAAGGTCATGGTTGTATCCGCAAGGGGTAAGGTAAAGGCCACTGCTCTTGTGACCATTCGTTTTAAACCCTTTAATATCCAGGGTAATGTTGTACATCAGGTAGGCCTGCCATGGCATTATGGATGGGTTCATCCAAAGAATGGCGGGGATTCTGCTAATTTGTTGACACCGTCTGCCGGCGATCCAAACACCAGGATCCCGGAGACAAAGGCATTTATGGTTAATGTGAGAAAGATATAAAGGAGGTGATCTGATGGAAGGAAAGGCTTTTTTTATTGATACTACAGTGTGTACCGGATGCAGGGGATGTCAGATTGCCTGCAAGCAATGGAATCAACTCCCAGCTACCAAGACTGAAAACTGGGGAAGTTTCCAGAACCCAAAGGATCTTTCATTTTACACCTATAAATTAGTCCGCTTTTCTGAAGAAATGGGAGATAATGACAGGCCGGTCTGGCATTTTTTTTCTGACCAATGCCGTCATTGCATAGAACCACCTTGCAAGGAATCAACAGAAGATCGAAGCGCCATTATTGTTGATGAACTTACAGGCGCAGTCCTCTATACTGAAAAACTTAAAAAGGAAAACAGCGAGGAAGTAAGAGAATCTTGCCCTTACGACATACCGAGGGCTCAGTTGGGAACCGGCTATATGGCAAAATGCACTATGTGTGTAGATCGTGTCCACAACGGGCTTCTTCCTGCATGTGTCAAGACCTGCTCAACAGGGGCCATGAATTTTGGGGATTGGGATGAAATGGCGGAGTTGGCCAAAAAACGTCTCTCAGAGGTAAAATCAAAATTTCCCAATGCTGTATTAACCGGCATGGAAGACCTACGGGTATTTTATCTCCTGGCGGACGAGCCGGCCAAGTATCATGAATATGCCCAATCTTCAATAGCACCAAAAGGAATAGATAGAAAGATGGCATTAAAAAAGATTGTCAAGCCATTGAAAAAATTAACAAAAGAGTGGCAATTGCTTAATAAATTAGCGAGCTAATCCCCCTGAAAGAAGGGTGTCTTTTAGTTTTGACGCCCTTTTTTCAAACTCATTTGTGACTACTCACGTAGTCAGGCTGAAGGTGTTTAGGTTGAAGGCTGAAGGAATCCAAAAAGCACGATTGACGCATTTTGGTGGGAATAAAGCAGATTCTGACACCAAGCATTGTTTTAAAACGAGCCATATTTCCGTTTTTACTAATCCCGCCTTTGGCGGGACCTTCAGCCTAAACACCTGTGTAGTTACATTCATATTTAATTATAAAGGAAAGTCATTATGTCCAATAAATTATCATCACAAATAGACAGGGTTATTCAAAGGAGACCAATGTACAAAGATGCCCTATCTGTTTATAAAGACTTAATGAGTTTTTTAAAGGAAATTGAGCCTGAGATAAAATATGAGGTAAAAAATGATGCAATTCATGAAATTAAAGTAAAGGAAGGTTTCCCTCTATTCTCAAGAGAAGATTTGCCCCTTGACCTAATAGCTGCTGCTTCCTTATTCCCTCGTTTATTGGAACATCTGTCCTCAAAAAAAAGAAAAGATAAGGAGGCCATAGAAAAGGTACTTAAAAAAATAAGGTCGAATTCAAAATGGGTTGATGATGCTATCACCTCTTTTCTTTCAAGGGATGAATCGGCAATTCTCACCATGGCCGAGGAGATGAATTTGGAGCCAATGGTTCTTAAATTTCTAACGCATATGGCATTGAAACCCTCACTGAATATCTTAAAGGAATCAGTAACGGAAATAATTACAAAAAACGGATGGGATTACGGCTACTGTCCTTTATGCGGCTCCTCTCCGGATATTGCATATTTAGATAATAATGGAAAAAGGTATCTCCACTGTGAATTATGCTGTTATGAATGGAATTACCCAAGACTAAAATGCCCATTCTGTGAAAATAATAATCCAAAAGAACTTGGGTATTTTGTAAGCGAGGAAGAGGATGGTTTTCGAATTGATTTTTGCAAGAAATGTAATTCTTATATTAAAACAGCAGATATGAGGGTCATAGAATCCCCTGGATCGCTTGAGCTGGAAAACCTTACAACACTGCATTTAGATATGCTTGCCCACGAACAAGGGTTTAAGGCTCAAAATATTTAAACTTAGGGTATCTTTGCTTACACATTTTCGTAATTAACTGGGGCGATGAACAACGTACTTTAAACATGCATGGCCATCAACCTAACCGCACAGGTCAAAATTTTTTAGACAGGCCTGCCCTGGCGCGACGTACTGAGATTATTGTATATTGCTATTGGATTTTCAAAAATTTTATACCAACCACAAGATTTGAAAGGCCAGGTCTGGGCCAGGGATAAACCCCGCCATGCGCGGGACCCCGACAGCGGGATCTTCGTTTCACTACAACAGGCATTGATATTCAAAAAATAAAAAAACTCTGCGGTAAATAATCGTCTGTGTGTATGTCTGCGTGAGTCTGTTTATCCCGTTAAATTTTTTGTAGAAAACAAGCGAAGCGGATTTAACTGGGGTGGCTAATAAAAACTCTGCGACCTCTGCGCTTGCCCGCCTATCTTTGTGGCGGGGCAAATTAATTCTTCACCTCACCTGCACTTTCCTCTCGTGTGTGTGGTAAATTTTCTTGACTTGTGGTAAATTATATCACAAAATATAATATAAATATTGTGATGGAGATTATCATGAGAACGACTGTTACATTAGATGAAACATTGGTCAGAGAATTAATGGAGTTTTCCGGCTCAAAAACCAAGACTGAGGCAGTGGCATTGGCCGTTAAAGACCTGATCAGAAAGGCAAAACTAAAACAACTCTCAAGTTTGCTCGGAAAAGTTGACATTGATGAAAAGGCCATTAAGGAGGGCAATGATGCCGATATGAAGCGTTCCCATTGGTTGGAAAAGATCGGAATAGAAAATGACAGGTAAAACGGAACCGGTTCTATTAGACACCTCCGTATGGATTGACGCTTTAAGAGGCAAAACATCTAAAATTGTTACTACTACACAGAAATTGTTGAGAGATGACCGTGTTCTTACATGCGGGCCGATTATGTTCGAAATCAAACGAGGTCTTCGTCATAGAGAACGAAAAAAGATATTGCCACTGTTTGACGCGCTTATTCGCCTCTCTGTCGACGAAACTATCTGGGATGCAGCCGGTGATTTAGATGCCATACTTCGAAGCAATGGCATTACTATTCCACCGATGTATGCCATAATTGCTCAAGTATGCTTGCATCACAAGGTTTGCCTCTTCACTCTGGACGAACATTTTACCTCTGTTCCCGATTTAAAACTGTTTAAAACAAATTCTTAAACCCCATTTTCAGCCGCAGATACACGCAGATACACGCAGACTTACCCTGTTAATCCCTGGCCCAGACCTGAGTTCCTAACTTGGTTTCAATGAAACCGCTCGCTGAATGTCAAAACGAAAGTATCAACTTTCACGTATGTCGCACCAGGGCAGGCCTGTCAAAAATAGACGGCTGAGCTATTAAAATTACACTCCAAAATGCCGAGGCCATGCCAATTTCTCTCCAACTACTTTTAATCCCCAATTATTTCATTAAACCCTTCAACAATCAAATCCAGCACTTCAGGTCTTGCAGAGCCAAGTTTTTTCCTAAGGCGTTTGACCGATAATGTGCGAATTTGGCTTATTTTTACCCATGATTTTTTAGGAAGTTTTGTATTTTCCAACTCAAGAGTCAATGGAAAACCTGCATTTTGAGGCTGGCTTGTAATGGCAACGGCAATAACTGTTCCTGACTTCTTGTTGAATATTTCATGACTTAATACAAGTATCGGTCTTAGCCCGGACTGTTCGTGCCCAATAGTTGAATTAAGATCTGCCCAAATGATTTCTCCCCTTAGTATTCCGGCCATTCATCTATCTCCACATTGAAATCTTCCTCAGCCATATTTTGTTCAAATTTGGGCTCCAATTTTGCGCATTCACGAGCAAGTCTTCCTTTTTCTAATCGTTCAAGCTTTTCTGTTACAGCTTCTTGAATAGCCCGACTACGGTTAGAGAATATATTTGTTTTCACTAGAAAGTCTAATTGCTTTAATGTGTTTTGCTCTATCGTTATAGCAATCTTTGATCTAGCCATAATATCACCTCCAGTATGACAATATATCATACCAAAGTAGTTTTCAAGAACTTTCTTCAAGAAGGAATAAATCGAGGTTTATTGTTCCTTTTCACCGCAGAGTCACCCCGGTTAAATCCGCTACGCTGTCACTGACGTGAATTTAACAGGGCAGGCAGAGGGCAAAGAGAAACAGGTTTTCAAACAGGATGGTTAAAAATAATACTGGAGCAGGTCAGGCCGGACTCTGCCTTTAAAAGCTCAGATATGTCGATTGTTTTAACTGAAAAGCCAAGCTTTTGGAGTAGCTTTGCTGTTTTCATAAATCCGGCATGAATGTATACCGTGTTGTTTATCCACAGGGTATTTGCCGCCCATGGCTCACTCTCATTAATATTGATGATTCTAAAACCTTCAAAATCATTAAGGTCAATCCAGTCGGGATTTACAAGCAATGTCTTATTATCTATTGCTGTGCAGGCAGACTTAAAATGTAGGCAGTCTTTTACAGTGACAGGCCTGACATTATACCCTAAAGGTTTTAACTCAGATGTAAGAGATTCTGCTCCAAGATTATTTGTCCTCGGCGTAATTCCTACATAAATATCTCTTCCAACCTTTAACACATCTCCTCCATCAAGTGTGGCAGGATGTTTGATATGAAAAATATCTCTGTATTTTTTTAATTCTGATTCAACGCCTGAAGCTTCTCCCCGGCGCGTCTCCGCCCCCATATTTGCCATTACAGCCAGTTCATCAACCACAACGGCTGTATCCTCTACAAAGGTTGAATCCGGATACTCACTGTTCATTGACATCTCTATTACTGTTAGCCCTTCTTCTCTGAGCATGTTACAGTATTTTTCATGCTGCGCAACTGCCAGGGTAAAGTCAATTGGGGTTCTATCAATAAAACTTAACTCACATTTGTTTATTTCAGGGGATATTTCATGTGTCAGCGCAATAAGCATAATCAAAAGCTCCTTGAATTTCTTTGTTTATGGTTCTTCTCCCAATTAGTTGGGAGAAAGGGGTCCAGGATTCAAGGGTCCAGGATTCCCCGTGAAAGTCAACGGGATCTTCGACAAGCTATTTATTTTCTAATGATTGTATCAGGGCTTTCAGCATCCTTTCAACCTCCCCAATGTCTCTCTGAAGTTCTTACAGGTTTTCTTTATTGAGATAGCCCAGATCCCCGGATAACAACATTTGCGTTTCTAAT
>Ga0307990_1000464_pt1 | contig 36198 bp, 25 predicted proteins | sample EllFjometagen129_FD_203168 | JGI IMG/M metagenome (GOLD analysis project Ga0307990, IMG submission 203168) | Marine microbial communities from Ellis Fjord, Antarctic Ocean - #129 | ecosystem: Environmental > Aquatic > Marine > Unclassified | place: Southern Ocean | collected 2014-10-08
AATTACGTAACGCATATGCAAAGGATCTTTGGAAAGAACTGGGAAATGAAGAGGGTGAGAAAACAATCTTTAAATTCGTGAATCAGCCGGTTATGCGCTACGATCCAAAAGAACCGCATTCGGGGCCGAAAGATGAGGACTTTAAATCCTCGCAACGCAACGAGGCTCTCGATACTTTAAGAGACGGCAATGCCACATTAATCATCGCAAAGGCGGGCGTGGGTAAGAGCGTTTTCTTGCGCAAGCTGGTGATGGATATCCATGACACCGGATTAATCCCCGTCTTTTGCAAATGCAGCCATCTACGAAAGCCTTCGGATGTCTTGACAATCATCATTTCAAGTGCCGCCGTCACATCTTTAGGTACGAAGCTCAGACTTGGGAAAAAATTGGCATTGGCCAACAAACTTCTATCGGAAAATCGCATTGTGTTCATCTTTGACGGAATGGATCAGATGGGATCGGTCGATGGAACGAAGACTTTTCAAGATTTAGTACTGAATCCCGATCGCCCTGTCTTGGGAGGTTGTCCGATAGTCGTTAGTTCCCGAACGGAAAACGTTTCCTTCGATCACTGGCATTGGCAAGGTTGCTGCGTTCTCAAACTGGAAATATTTAACCACAGCAATCTTCGCGAATTCTACGGCGATGCCTACGACGAGCTTGTCGAGGCGCTGGATGACAAAGAGCTACGCTACGTAGGCTTCTTTGCGAGGATGTTGCTCTGGATGCACTGGCACGATGGCATTCATAAAGGCATGTCTCAATCCCGTATTTTTCAAGAATATTTGAAACGCTTTCTTGATCGGGCGACTGATGAGCATAAACTCGTTAGCCCTTTTGAACTCATAGGCTTTCAGGATGCCTTGACTGATATCTCACTTGCGGGATATCAACTCGACGATCCAGAAATTCTGCAAATCCCTTCTACGATCATTCAAAAATATCCCCATCATTCAGAAAGACTTAAACAGCTCGAAAAGGTTTCCATCCTTTATAAAAATCCTTTCGGCGAAGTGCTGTGTGGCGATCCACTTGACGACTACAACGCACCCTCCTATGTGTTTCAGCACCAGATCGTGCAGGATTATTACGCGGCGCGGGGGCTTGCGGCCCTACGCGCAAACGAATCCCTGGACGAATTCAATACTCAGCTCGGGCAGGTTGGCGCTTTTATCAAGCGCATGGCGGAATTTCTCCTGGAAAATATGGAGGCGAAGGAAGTTTTGTCAAGCCGGATTCATGAGCAGCTTCTAAAAGATGACGAAGAAGGCGAACGGGGCTGGCGACTGACCTATCTGCTCTATTTGCGGGACAACCTGATTATAAGGTTGGGAGCAGATGAAGAGATGGCAAGGATTTTTCAATCAGAACAGAAAGTAGCACAAACGGATCAGATGGAGGCATTTGGCCGAGTACCCTGGGAGACTCTAAAGATAGGGCAAGTGGATGAATATCGAATGATGAAAATCCCGCCAGGGCGCTCGCTTCGCGGCGGATGGCGAGGAATAAATGAGATGCCGGTTCGGTGGGTGAATATTAGTAAACCATATCTGCTATGCGAATTCCCGGTGACTCGGAAATTTTATTCCCTAATCATGGGCAGATATCCTAGTTCCATTAATAGTTCCATTAATAATCCCAATGATAATCCTATTGAAAATATATCCCACATGGATGCCTTGGTTTTCTGCAACAGGCTAACAGAAATTGTCGGCGAGATTGATGGAGAAAAGCAAGAAATAGTTTACGGTAATTGTAACAGAAATTGCTTTATTAAAAACAAGGAAGCCAACGGCTATCGCTTGCCAACTGAAACAGAGTGGGAACATGCCTGTCGTGCAGGGACGACATGTGATTTCTATGGAGATTTAAATGAAATAGCTTGGCATAGTGAGAACTCAGCTCACAGATCGCATTATCCTGGAATGAAGTGCCCTAATATCTTCGGTCTGTATGACACACTCGGGAATATCTCTGAATTGAGCGAAGATCCTTGGCACGACAACTATCAGCAAAATCCAATAAATGGCCAATACTTGACTCAACAATCAAACAAATCATTTCGTGCTGTACGCGGTGGATCTTGGTACGATAATCCAGATGACATACGCGCGTGTTGTCGGCGCAAGTGTAATCGGTGGCGTCGTTACCACGATGTAGGTTTTCGAGTTTGCCGGAACTTGTAGCAACTGATGAGTTCAGCATTCGTCATTTCTTCACCCTGAATCCCAAATCCCAATAGTTGCCTACCGGGCTCCGTTTCTAAAACTCCGTCGCCCCCTCGGATTCAAGCCCCCGCCGCCTTCATGCTGGGGGCATGAGTTTCAAAGGCGTCATACACGATCATGCCCGCCAGGTTCTGGCGACCTATATCCCCAAATTGCCGAAAGCCGGGGCGGAGATTCTTTGCTGCGGGAACTTGAGCATCGCCACGGTCCTTGCGATGAACGGTTATCAGGGACCGGTAACGGCCAGCGACGTGTCTTTGAAAAAATTGGTGAAAAAATTGAAAATTTAAAAATTGGTGACAGTGGGGCTGTTGAAAAACACTCTTCGGAGAGAAAAAGCCGCGTTGTCATTTCGAGCGAGTCCGAAGGACGAGTCGAGAAATCCCTTTAAAATCTAACAGTTAAGGGATTCCTCCATTTCGCTTCGCTCCAGTCGGAATGACAGGAATTGCACCATTTTGGACTTTTTCAACAGCCCCACAGTCACATGATAATCCTTTGATTAGTGAGAAATGCGGCAATTAGCTTCCAGCCAATTTCTGCCTCCCAATGCCGAGATTCACAGTGCATAACCAATTGCTATACGCATGTCGGTTGATAAAAGGAAATATTGGTTTTCAACGAGCCGGTTTGCTCAAAGAATTTATTGGCGTGGCTGGGAAAGGCTGTCACCTCTGATCCTGGGGAAATGATATGCCTTTATTAATACGGTTGCGAAATGCTTATCGAGTCCATGGGGTGCAATTGCAACAGTCATAATAATCGCAACTGCATCCGCCCCACATCCACATCATTTCGTCTTGGATATCGCACCACAAAAGACCCAAAGGAGTGTCGCACGGAGTCCCACCAAAACTGCAATCCGGTCCGGTATTAGGATCTAAATCGATTGGGTCAGTGAAACCTTCTTCCAGGTATTCAAACGAACTCTCAACTTGCGAATCGGCATCGTCGTCCGAATCGTCGTTCAAATTATCGTCATCAATATCGTCATCAATATCGTCATCGTTGTTCTCTCCGTTATCGTCGTCATCATCGCCATTGTCGTTTGCGTCGCTGCTGTCTTCATCTTCATCTCCGCAAGCGATCAAAAGAAATCCTGAGAATGCCAGAAGAATAATTGCTGAAAAGAGAATCCATTTCGACATGATAGCGATCTCCTTTAAGCCCCGAATGAAAAATTCACTATTTCGCATTATACACCTTTTTTAAAAAATGTAAAAAAAACTACGATTGGCCTGTGTGTCCTTGGTTGATTCGGTTACGAAGAAAATACGGAGGTTCACATCGCCGGGCAGCGCCTAAATCGGCGCATTCGGTCGGCGTTGCAAATGGATGCGGCGAATATTTATTCTTCAATCCGCACGGAGAATATCCAGGCCGATTCTCCGTTGAGAAGTTTCATCATGATTTCGTTGTCGGTCTCGTCCAGCCGCGCATGCACCGGGTCCTTGTCGAGAGTGAAACTGCGGTTCGGCTCGGGGCTTGAATAGACATACTTTTCGTTGATCCACATTTGCGCGCCGTCGTCGCTGCCGACGAAAAGCGTGATCCGGTCGCCAGGGCGACGCCGTTTCAATCGGCTTCTCGCCAGGGCATATACATTCGGTTTTCCCGAAACATTGCCCCATAGGTCAATGTGGTCCTCGCGGCTCGACACCCATTTCCAGCTTTTGTCCTCGTCGCACTGATCCGCCTGCTCGCGCGGGTAGGCCCGGTTGCGAATTTCCTCTTCAGTTCCGCCGGGGGGCAGATCGAATGGGCCGCACACCTGCCATCGACGTATCGCCTTTACCGACGACGTTGAATTGTCGTAAAGCATGAGTCTGCTGCCACCGCTGTCGTCCTTGAATGTGATGATCGGCTTGCCGGGCAGTTTCGTTTTGCTCAAAATGATGAAGGATTCTTTGGTCTGATAAAAACGTGAGTATTCCGCCCAGGGACCGATGGGGTCCGCCAGATTGTGCGCGTGCCGTTTTTCCAATCGCGCCTGGAATTTTTCCGGATCGAATTTCGAATAAAAGGCCGCGTAATAATCCGGAAATCCCATCGGGAAATCTTTGACCAGGATATACTTACGCGAATCGGCGAAGATGTTCGCCGCGGGAAGGGCCTTGTGCGTTGTCCCGCCGAAAATGGGCGCCGCATAAGTTTTGTAGTTGACGTAGTAATGCTTGAACCAACCGTAGGCGTTGAAGATATACCAGCCGACAAGGAGAATCATCGCCGTGCCCGCGATTTCCCTCAAGGCCCGGTGAGTTTTTTCGTTGCGATGGAAAACCAGTCGCAGGATTTCCACCATGCCAAGCCCGCTGAGAAGGGCGAAAAGCGGCGCTCCCGCAAGCGACCGGTATGCGTGCCCGCCGGAAAATAAGCCGCCGCCGCTGCTGCCCACGCTGCCGGCTGCGGGCAGGGGATAGGTCAAAAGCCACACTCCGAAAAGTAGCCACAGCCCTTTTTTTCTGGAACGGATCAGGAATGCGAAGGCCGCCAGGATCAAAGGGATCTGCGCCCAGTACATCTGCCCCAAACCCTTTAAGCTGTGGCGCTCGTTCGGATCGCCTTCTTTGAATAGAAAATCCGGCGAAAGATTCGAGGCGTAGCGGGAAATAAACATCTTCGGATAGGTCAACGCGCCGACTTCGCTTTTTGTTTCCTTGGCGTATTCCTGCGCGATCTTCGGCGTGAAAATGGAGACCTGCTTCATCCGCGTGAGGACCGCCTTGCCGTCCGTGGCGAGGTTCGCTGCAATCGGCAGGGTGAATAAGGCGAATATCGGCAGCGCGGCCAGCGCATAGCGCCGCCAGGTTCTATCGCGTTTCAATACCAGCGCGCCAAGGAATCCGCCGAGGATCAGCGGCGCGAAAAGACGGGCGATCAGATAGGTGTGAAGGCTTATGCCCAGGAATATCCCCGCCGCAATTGCATGCTTCCAGCCGCCTCGTTTCAAATAGGCCCAGGACATCGCCAGGCCCAATATCAAAAAAGGCAAACTGGACAGCGGCCTGATGACCTGCCGCGATAGCACGAAGACCCAGGGCGTAATGTAGAAGGTCGCGGCGGCGGCCAAGCCAACCCATTCGTCGAAAATTTCTCGCCCCAGAACGTTTAATGTGAAGCCCGCGAAAAGAAACAGGAGCAAAGTGGCCAGGCGCAATACGATTTCATTGCACGGCCAGTAGCGATCAACAAGCGACAGGTAGTAAACGAAAAAACCCTCGCGAAAATCTTCGGCCGCCTGGATGAAGGCCGGATACGAGCGCCCGTGGCAGTCTTTTCCGGTTTCGGCCAGGCAGTGAGCCTCATAGCCGTTGATGACTTCGTCGGAATGCAAACCGGGCGGAATTTCGTCCAGCTTGTATGCGCCGAGCAGGGCCGCTATCACCATCACGCAAATGAGCAAGGTGTGCGCTTTCACGACGGGAATTTTCATAAGCGTCCGCTCTTGGTTGTTAGAAAAAGGAACATTCTTTTGAGTCTTTCTTACCGAGTGAGTAGTAGCACCAACTTTGTCATTTCGACCGAAGCGTAGCGTAGTGGAGAAATCCTTCAAATCATTACGATGCCGCCCGAACAAAGGGATTCCTCCACTCCACTTCGTTCCGGTCGGAATGACAAAAGGCGCTCTTCGCTCACGACGATGAGATAAGCCTAATGGAGATCGAAGAAAATTCAAAGCCCTCTGCTTGCCTTTGCAAAGCTTTGAAAAATCTGCATCATGCGCTTATGGACAAAGGCACGAAGACACAATCCGATAAAATCGACGAAAAAGACCCAATGACCGAAGCGCTGGAAGACGAAGGCTCATCGGACGGAGGATGGACTTATTTCGGCTGGGCGGAGCGGCCCTATTTTCGGGCCATGAGCGCCTTTCGCTATAATCTCTTCGGCCCTTTTCTGTCTCCCCTGCATCGACGGGGCATCAAGGCGGACCATCTCACCGGGATGAGCTTTTTTGTGATCCTTGTGGGCTTTCCGCTGCTGTATGGCGCCAGGCAATACGGCCTCGCGTTTTTCATTTTGGCGCTGCACATCCTGCTGGACGGTCTGGATGGCCCCATGGCCCGGCTCGAAGGATCGAAAGGATCGAGCCGCGGCGCGCTGATGGACATGACCAACGACGTAACGGGCATGGTCGTCGTTATCCTCACAGCTTCCTTTTTCGGGCCGATCCCCTGGCTTTTGGGCGCCACGTACGTTACGACCTATCTCTACCTTTCGATCTTCGCCGTCGCGCAAAACCTCATGGGCATCCGTTACGCCTACGTGGTGAAAACGAAGTACACGATCTATGTGCTGCTCGTGATCTGGCGTTTGACCGGCGTGGAACTGGTTTCGCCCGTCATGGCGGTGGCGACGGTTTATATGGGCGTATCAGCCTTTTTCGGGTTCCTTCGAGTAGCCAGGGCTTTGCGTTGATGATGACTCATCGTTTATCGACTGCGGCGATGACCGCGCTGATCCTCATGGGCTTTGCCGCCTGCTTTTTCAGTTGGAGCGCCTGTGCCGGCGACGACAATGCTCCTGGTGATCGCCAGACCTCCGCAGACGATGACGATGACAACGATGATACAGAAGATGGCCCCCCGCAACATTGCCTGGACATTCTCGAAATCCTGTATTTCGATTGCGGCGCACAATTCTACGATGACCAGGGCAACGCCATTTCCTTTGGCAGTATGACCTATTATTGCGACCAGAAAATCGTGGAATGCATCGTTGGCTGCGGCGATGAGTTTGGCGAGTGCTTGGACATTCAAGCATGCCTGGAAAATCGTTGCGACCTTTTATAAGGCCGTATCGGCTAAAATCACCCTGCGGCGTTTTCCAGTTCCCGGACGATTAAATCGGTGAGTTCTTTCGCCTCGTCTTGCTCAAAACGGAAGCGGTCGCAGACGAAGTTGAAATAGAAGCGGCGATTGTGCGCGCGCGTGGTAAGGCCCAGTTGAACGGCTGTTGTTAATGATGCGGAGGAATGGATATCGCTGATTTCAAAATCCCCCGCGCCCAGGACCGTCGAATCCAAGGTTTGCCGACCATCCACCATCTTTGGCCACATGGTTCCAAGGTTCGACAGGTAAAAAGTTATCATCATGCGCTCAATGATTGGCCGCACAAGACTCAGGCGCGTTTTCAAAGGCAGCAGGCGCAGCATCCTGACAACCACGCTCAGGATGTTGTGATAGCCGATGTCGATCCCGCGCTTTAGCTGATCCTTTCGCATATCGCGAAAATGGCGTGTTTGCTCGTCAATGTCCGTGCTCTGACAGTCCGCCAGGTAGTTTAATCCCGCCAGCATGATGCCGGTCTCATCGGTGGCAGGCATGCGACCGCGAAGGCTTGTAATCAGCATGAAACGCAGTTTGTCGCTTTTCGCGTCATGCTCCCGGTTCCATTTGGCTATGGCTTTTCGCGCGCCCGCCAGGATCAGGTCGTTGAGCGAGGACTCGTTTTTCAGCGCACGTTTCAGCAGGGCTTCAGGGATTTTCGGATCGTCCCACACATGACGCAAGGAGATACGCCCCTTGCATTTGGCGGGCGGCAGCACACGTCGCGTGGCGATGCCGGACATGGTGCTGGCCCTGTTTTTGAAGAAAATATCCGTCACCTGCTCTTTGAAGAAGGATGGAAGAGAAATGGGTGTGGTCATAGCCGTCTTGCGGTTCATAATCCCCAAACCCTGTTTGTCTTTCCACTCAGGTTCTTTGCCCTTCACAAGCTTGTGATACACGGCCAGCATGTTCGTCAACATCCGCACTGTCTTGGCGGGTTCCATAACGCTGTGGTGGTAGAGGATGGAGAAGATGTGTTCGTCGTCGGTCACGCGCACTAAAAAACAACGCAGGGGAAATTCCCTGACAGGATTGATTCTCCTGCTGGTCCGGTGCGCGTGAAAACGGGTGGAAAAGTCCATGGGATCGAATGGATCGCCCGCCATATGGCGGCAGTCCTCAATGATCAGTCGGTTCTTAACGTCCTTGTTGAAGACCCAGGTTGGTTGATAAATCAACCCATTGCGTGCTTCGCGCAAGTTGCAACTGAATATGGGGACATCGCTCATAGCCTGGTCGTAGGCTTCAGAGATCGCGCTGTAATCTATCGGTCCTCGAAACTGCAACTGCGTCCAGTCGGTTTTCGGATAATCGTCGGATTCGCCAGCCATGGCGTATTCCGTAAAACGCTCCAAGGGTCCGCTAAAATTCTGATCGGGCATCTTGCTCCCGGTGAATTATGAATGAAAATAGAAGGCGCTCAAGGCGCGTAAACCGCCTTATCACTTTCATCCCTGCAACCTTGTGGTTATTCGATTCCCAGCACGTGGGCGGCGTTTTTGTAGAAGAAGTTGGGTTGGTTCTTTTCGTCGATAACCTTTTTCCAATCTTCGACCACGCTGTAGTCCAGGCACGGGTAATTGGTCCCGAAAATGGACTTGTGTCGCAGGTGTCCGTTGATCATGCGGATTGTGTCCTTGGGAAGAATTCGCGGATGCAGTCCGGTGAAGTCGATGTACACGTTCTCGTGTCGGTTGGCGACCATGAGGCCCAAATCGCCGAAGCCATAGCCAGCGTGCGCCATGACGATCGTGAGGTCCGGGAAGTCCACCGCCACCTGGTCTAAATAACGCGGGTCGCCGAAATCAATGCGTTTTAGCGGATTATAATGCACGGATGTGTGACTCACGATGCATCGGCCCAGTTCGTCGCACAGCGCATACAGCGGGTAATTCTTTTCGTCCGTGGCGTACAGCCCCGTGATATACGGGCTAATGTTCAGGCCGCGCAATCCCAGATTTTCAAAGGCGTGGCGCAGATCCTTTACGGCCTGCGTGATACCGTGATCGGGACGGACGCCAGCCAGGCCGACGTAAGCTTCATGCTCTTCGCAGGTATCGGCCACGATCTTGTTGCCTGGAGCGTCGCCGGCGAATATCAAGCCCTTGGTAATGCCGAATTCAGCCATGTCCTGAATAGACTGCTCAAATGACGCGATGCCGAATCGGGGATGCCCGTGGTAAAGTGAACAGTAGCGTTCAAATTCGGGGATGGGCTTTGGAACGAGGTTTCTGTAGAACCATTCCGTACGAGGGCGGACACGAAAATCTAAAATTTCCATTTGTTCACTTCCTTGGTTTTTCTCACTAAATGCCCCTAGGCGAAGTGTCACGCGAAAGCGCACAGATGTCAAGCAAATGCGATGCGCTCCGGGGGTTGTCGCCCAAAATTTTCCAAATTCCTTCAGCAAAAATAAGGGCATTTCATTTCCACCTACCCCATTACATTTTGTAACGGAGTTTTTCCAATTCAGCTAATTCCATTTCGGATAAAATCTCGATTCCACGTTGAGGTTAAAAAAATTCTCATAATAAAATTCAAGGATAAAAGCATGCGGCGCACACTTTTTAATACAATTCCCATGTGCGAATGAAGACTGCAAAGGCCTTGGCACGCCCCTTGCTCAGTACTCAGGTTGTGAATATCAATTTTGCAATTCCAGTAGGAGTGAGAACCATGTTAAACGCGAAGACCTTCAAAAACCTGATGACAGCCACCTTACTCGTTCTGGCCATCGCCGGAGCGGGATGCGACATGGTCGAAGATCAGCTCGACAAGTACACGGTGCGCAATTTCGATTACACCTCAAGCTTTTACAGCGGCGAAACGGTGCGCAGCGTTGCCACCTTGAAATTGGCTGAGAATACGACCATTTCCAGCCTCAATGTCCGTGAGGTCAGCAGGGTCGCATTGTCCGACCTTGAAGAGCCGCTGGCGGCCATCAATATGGGGATTGAGGACGTTGCCCTCGAACTCGTCGGCAGCGTTGAGAACTTGAGCGAAAACGAAGGTCGGACTTATATCTTTTTCGCTCCGAACGAGACACCCGACCAAAACGAATCCCACCTGATTGGTTCTTTCCCTCTGGGCGCCATGGAAAAGGTCGTTTTCAGCGGATCCGATGGATTCGACCAAAGTTTCGAGGAAGTCCAGGACAATATCCTCACTTACCTCAACAGCTACCCAGACCGTGAAATCTTCCATGTCTTTCTCTACAGCGAAGGTGTTTACACGGAATCCATCGCGGTCAACTTCCTGAATCTGTCAGCCAGCCCAACCTTCATGCGCGAAAACCCCCTTCCGCCGATCACGCTGGGAAACAAAAAACAAACCCTCGAAGACATCGTTAAAGTCAGCGTATCGGGAAGCTTCGCGAACAACGGATTCCTGCCGGCACGAGTGGTCTGGTTGGTCGGCGGCGACGATGAAAATCTGAACATGGACGAACACGTCGTCATCGACGCCTGGGTTGACGCCGGCGACACCCTTGATGCCCAAGAGGGACTCGTGTCCGATGGACTGCGTTTCTTGAAGAGCTACATCGAGGACATGATGGTGGATCAAAAATCAATCGAGGCGAAAATGGTCATCACCTCGGACGGTGGTTTGAACATGAACGTCAAAGATTTCAAAATCGAAGTCACCGCCAAGATTAACGTCTACGACGTTAACTTCTAAAACTCCGATAGGTTCTCCTCCCTTTCCACCCGGAAGCCAAAGAAAGCTTCCGGGCTTTTTTTATTTCCAGGCAATGTTGTCGGGATTGAGATTCAGAATATTTATGAAGTGCCGGAAAATTTTCTTGTTGGCTCTTTTGGAAAAACCGATGGTGGTGTAGTGGCCGCCGACGACGAAATGCAATTGCGGCCGCCCATAGCTTTCCCAGGTTTCCATGACAACTTCACGACGGATGATGTCGTCCATGGCGCCGTTGATCATAATGATGCGCGCCGGGTCCAGGCGGTCGGCGTAGGTAACCGGGTCGTAGGGGCGAAGAAAAGACTTGGAATAATCATAGAGTTCGCTGCGTTTGATCCCCGCCTGTTGGACCAGCCCGTTTCGGTAGGCGCCGACGGTGCGGTAACCGCTCGTTTTAAGAATGTCGGGAAGGTGTCCGGCTGTGACGATGAGTCCGGCAGCCTTCACGCGCGTGTCCATCTCCATCGTCAGGACGGTGATGATCCCGCCGAGGGATACACCCATCACGCACAATTGATCCTTGTCCACGTAGTCCAGGGCTTCCAGGTAGTCGAGGCTGCGCCTCGCGTCGATGACGGCTTGCCGGAAAAGCTTGGCGTTGTAATCTTCGCTCTTTTCGGGATTGAAAAAGGCCTCTCTTCTGCGCAAGGCCAGCACGACGAAACCCCGGTCGGCGAAGTATTTTGCAAAATCCTTGACGATCTCATAAGGCCCGCCGGTCGGCGGAAGAACCACAAGCGCCGGTCTTTTTTTGGATTGATCGACAGGCTCGTAAAAATACCCCTTCATGTGCTTGTGCTTCATGATCGCAAAATCTTTGGCGGTCCACTTGATCTCGCGGACGGTGTAGTTCTTCTCTTTTTCCGTCTTGCCGTGAAACCGAATGTTCATGTCCGGCAGATTTTCGTATTCAAAAAGCGGAACCACTTCTTTTGCGACGGAAGGAAGCTGCGCCTTCATCGTTCCCTGAAATTGATAAGTCCCGCACGAGCACAGGGAAAGAAAAAGCATTGCCGCCATCATGAAAAGGGCTTTGCGCATGGTGTCTCCAAGAAATTTATGAAAATCAAGAATCATCTAAAGAAATATTAACAGGGAAGAATCCAGGGCGCAATCTCGTTTGAGCAAGTGTAATGACCTAAGTATTTGGTTCAGGTAAGGAAAAACAAAATGTCTTTTTGAATCCCCTTTATTTAAATTAAAAATTGGATAAACTGGCGAATCCACGCCGAAAGGTATCGACAATTTTCATATGAAGGCGATAGCATCGGCTGCCGGAGCATCAAAATGAAAGGGGACGACGGATGTCCGATAATCAGCAAAGCATTCCTATCCTGGACCAGGGCATTATGCCGCTACTGCAAAAAGTCGATCTCGAAGAGTTTCGCGCCCTGAATCGGGGCAAGAGCAAAGCGCTTGTCGACAAGCTTATGACGGAAGAGGACGCCGTCGGGCGATTCGTTGAAGACGGCAGCTACATCGGCATCGAGTTGTACGGCACGGTGCGCGCGCCCATGAGTCTGGTCCGCGCCATTGTGCGCTCTGGTAAAAAAGCTTTCCGTCTGGCCGGACAAGGGGTTCACGAGTCGGACCTGATTATAGCTGCGAGGCAAGTGGAGCATATCGATTTCACGTATATGGGCCAAGAGGTTTACGGCGTTTCATCCATCACGCGCCGGGCCTGCGAGCCGGGCGGATCGGTGAAAACCATCGTGGAATGGTCCAACGGCGCGATCTCGTGGCGCTTCAAAGCGGCGTCGATGGGCGTGCCATTCGTGCCCACGTATTCCATGCTTGGCACGGACACCCTGAAATACTCCGCCGCCAAGGTGATCGAATGCCCCTTTACGAAAAAACCCGTGGCGCTATTACCTGCGTTGATACTGGACGTGGGCTTCATCCATGTTTCCCGCGCCGATAAGCACGGCAACTGCCAGATCGACGGCATCAGCGGTTTCGCCTTTGAGATGGCGCGTGCCAGCAAGAAGCTCATCATCTCCGCCGAGGAAATCGTGGACGTGAACGAAATCCGAAAGCAGCCCGACAAAACCATCATCCCCTACTATCTGGTGGACGCGGTCGTGCATGCGCCCTATGGTTCCTGGCCCGGCGAGATGGCTGGCGATTATGAGCGTGATGAGGAGCATTACAAACGCTTCATTCAGTTGTCCAAAACGAAAGAAGACACGGACGCCTACATGAAAGAGTGGGTTTACGATTTGCCGGATCATAAGGCGCTTATAGAAAAGATTGGCAAGGATCGCCTGGAATCTCTTCGCATCGGCAAGGAGGCATAAGATGACGCAAAATTATTCACCCTCGGAACTTCTGATTTGCCTGTCCTCGCGTGCGATGCAAGACGGTGCAACGGCGTTCATCGGCACTGGCATTCCGATGCTAGCCGCCTCTCTGGCGCAGAAGATGCACGCGCCCACGCTGATCCCGGTTTTCGAGTTCGGCGGCACCGGCGCGATCCTGGAAAAACTTCCCCTGGCTGTCGGCGACATGCGAACATTCAACAAGGCCACCGTGGCCTCGGGCATCTGCGACATCATGGAGACCGCGCAGCGGGGTTTCATCGAATACGGCTTTTTGGGCGGCGCGCAGATCGACCCTTACGGCAACCTCAACTCGACGAATATCGGCACGCACGACGCGCCGAAGGTCCGCCTGCCTGGCTCAGGCGGCGGCAACGACGTGGGCAGTTTGTGTTGGCAGCTCATCGCCATCATGCGTCATGACAAACGGCGCTTTCTCGAAAAGATTGACTTTATCACCACGCCCGGCTTCCTCAGCGGTCCCGGCGCCAGGGAGAAGGCAGGGCTTCCCGCAGGGACCGGCCCCTACCGCGTAGTGACGAATCTATGCGTGATGTGTTTCGACGACGAAACGAAACGCATGAAGGTTCTTTCTCTAAATCCCGGCGTGACGATTGAAAAAGTCAGGGAAAACACCGGCTTCGAGCTTCTCGTAGCTGATGTGCTGGACACAAACGATCCGCCCACCGATGAGGAACTGCGCATTCTCCGCGAGGATGTGGACCCGGACGGGCTGTATAGGTAGTCCCCGTCCCTTAAATGACCCTTTTCCGCAGTCCAGGCAGAGTTGGGGAATGGGGTGAAATAATTCCGAATGGCGAATTCATTTCGCATTCCGCATTCGAAATTCCGCATTCCTTTGACCTCATAATTTTCCCCAACATTTTTGCTGGAATTTAAATATCGGAAGCTGTTTTGCTTTCAGGCATAATGCAAAACGATCAATGCGGGGTTTTCTCGGGCTGCTGAAGTCTGAGTGGATCGAAAACAAGCCTGATGAGCCTTCCATGCAGCGTCACGGCGACGGTGATGGTTTTCCAGTGGCGGAAGGCCTTTTGGATGTCATGGATTTTATTCAGCACGGCATTAGCAATAATATCCTGCTCCTCTTCACGCAGATCGCTCACGCCCTCGCGCGCCAAAACGGCCAGGGCCGACCTGGTCACAGGCCGACCAGAAGCTCCGCTTTGTCCTTCGTTAAAACGCCGGACTCGACGAGATGGTTGATGGTCTCTTTCTCGCTTCTGGAGAAATTGAAAATGGCATTGTTGTTGGGCATTGTTCGCCGCCTTTGGAGCGTTATGGCCAGATGGCGCTTTTATGCCAGATAACCCAATCCGCGCAGGCGTTTGAGCACTTCGCTCATGTCGGTTTCAGACTTAGGCGATCTGTCCACATGGCGCGCCGGCGTCAGCGGCCCGACGATGGGTGGATTCAACGCCAGTGTTTTTTCATCCAGCAGAGCCGACGAGGCCCCGGCATCCAGATTGCTCGGAACGGGCGCGCCAGCGAGGTATTGGATCATCGGCGCGATTTCCAGGATGTCGCCGTCCGGCCTTTGGCCATTCGCCGCGACGGGGCCTAACAAGGCCGCCACGCCATGCATCCGGTGATTGCCTGTATGCCCCACGGCGACCTTGCCCACAAGCCGGTCGCCGAAAAACTCCGTAGCGCCGCGCGTGATAAATTCGTAATCGCGAAAAACCACCAGGATGTCCGGAGCGCTTTCGATCCGCGAACCCCAATAAAGGTCCTCGCAGCGCCAGACTCTAGTGCAGAGGATTTCCCCGTCGTCTGGATGGCGAAGCAGGCGCAGTTTTTCGATCAGCTCTTCGGCCAGCATTTCATATTCCCGGCCAGGCTCCACGATGCCTTGCGGCTCTCGCTGCCGCCTGTTGATCCACAGATTGCCGAAAAGGCCCGAAGACCATGCCCGCGTGCGCGACCAATCCACCGTGGACCAATTTTTGAAGACAGGATCGATATTGCCCGCCCGGATATCCTCGTCGCTTTTCGGCAACGCTTGAGGCGGGTGATCCATCATCTTTTTGTGCCAGCCGTGTTTCGGATCATCGCCGCCGTGATTTGCGGGAATTTTCATCGCCCGCACCTTCGCCGGATCGAAGCAAAGATAGCCTTCGTCGATCAGCCATCGGTTGAGATAAATATCTCCCGTCAAATTGCCGAAGCCATGATCGGAAACGAGCAGGAGGTGATCTTCGGGGCGCAGGCGCGCAAGATAGTCACCCAAGCAGTCGTCCAGCATTTTCGCACAGCGAAATATCTCATCGCCAAGCCCACCATGTTTGCCCGGCTCTCGACGATGCGCGGGAGTCATGCGTGCCCATAAGGCGTGCTGCGCGCGGTCCAGGGCGACGTACACGCCGAAAAAGACATCGGGCTGATGCTCATCAAAAAGGCGCAGAAAATTCTCGTGGCGCGCGTTTATCATTTCGTGGAGGTCCAGGACAAACTCCCGGCTGTTTTCGTGCCAATGAGACATTTGGTCGATGACGTAGTCCCGCAGTTCATCCCGCAACTCAGGCGGATGCGTGAAACCCGGCGAATCCAGAGAGGGTGTGTGCATGCCGCCAAGGGCGAATCCGTGCACGGGATCGACCGGAAATGACAAGGGGACGTTGCAAACGCCGCAGCTTATGGATTTGGGCATCGTCTCGAAAATCGTCGGAAAGGCGCGGTTCCGGCTGGTGACCAGCTCGATCTCGTAGCTACCGCTTTTGCGTGCGCCGAAGTCGAAGATGCCGTGGCGTCCGGGATTGACGCCGGTGATCATGCTCGTCCAGGCCTGCGGCGTGAGGGGATGAACCGTCGATTTCAAGCGACCGTATGCGCCGCTTTCCATCACACGAAACAAATTGGGCAGATGCCCGGCTTTCGCCCAGGGAAAAAGCAGGTCCGGGTCCGCCCCGTCCATGCCGAATATGATCACTCGTCCCATTGGCCAATCCTTTTGGTTTACCCTCGGTTCTCAATAAGATAAGATATACAGGCTTTTATTGGTATTCGCTACGGCATTTTACAAGGGGTTTTTGAAAGGAAAATTTCCATGCGCTTTTTACTCGCTTATTTTGTGGTTGCCGCCATTTTCTGCGCAGGTCTTGTCGCCTGCGGAGCACCGGACGATTCGCCAACCACTTCCCGCACGACGATCGCAGTCGTCAACACGCACAATCCAGGCTCCTCGGGAAACCTGTCCTTTCTGTTCGCCACGAATCACTATGTGAACCGCGTGTATCGCATCAATCTGGACACCCTGGACGTTGACGATGTGAAGGTCGGCAAAAATCCGCGCTCCATTGCCGCCAGCCCTGACGGAAGGTTTGTGGCCTGCGCGAACGAAAAATCTGCCAGTATTACTGTAATTCAAACTGTAACCCTCGCCACGTGGTCGGTTGTCGTGGGCATGAAGCCTGTAGAACTGCGTTTTTCTCCAAACGGGAGATGGCTGGCCGTCGCCAACTATGAATACCTTTCCGTCGCCCTGATCAACACGGATACGGGCGGCATGTCGCTGATCTACGCCTGCACAGGGCCAACGAGTTTGGATTTCGACGACAACTCCGAAATTCTCGCGGTGGCCTGCTATGATTCAGGCACGATCCAGCTCATCGACATGAATGATAAAACAACCATGTATGCTGATTCGACTGATGGAATCGAAGTGTATGATCGAACGCAGGTCGTTCTTTTTGGTCGCGAAGGTACGAATGCGCATGACCTTCTTTTTACAGGATTTCGCGAAGGTCCTGGAGATGAATCGGATTCGGCGTCCAATTATTCCATCGGCGTTATTGATCTTAGAGAAGATCCCTGGGAGCCGGATTTCGTGGAAGCGGCCATCAATCCCCGGGCATTTTTTTGGAACCACGCCGGCGATAAAATGATCTCCATCCATCACGGGCAGGATCCGGTTGTCCAGGTTAATGATCCAAATTATCATTGGTCATACACCTATGACTCGGGAGGAGCATTGATACCAGGCCAAATCAGCGTGCTGGCAGTGGATGAAAACCGCAATGTTGAAGTAGAAGACCGCTACATTATCGCAGGCAATCCCGTGACGGCGGCCATGGACTCGAACCGGGATTTCTTGGCCGTGGCCGACAAGGAAAATGCGAAGGTCTTATTTATTGATCTTGTGAAAAAGACACAGCGCAGCGTATCGACCGAGACGAGGCCCTATGCGCTGGGTTTCAACAGTTCCGGCACGAAAGTCATCGTGGTGCACGAAACAGCGCTGATGCCGGTTTCGCTGATTGATGTGGCAAGCGGCTCATCGAAAGTCATTTACAAAAGCCTGTCCATGAACCAGTGGGTTGAATAGAAAGGAAGCCGACGATGAAAAAGACACTTATATTTGCAACCATTTGCTTTTTCGCGCTGGTCGCCTCGACCGCCGCTGATGACTGGTCATTGCAACTGCGCTGGGGTGAAGGACAGCTCTTTCCGCAAAGCGACGAATGGGAGGAGCTTTACGAAAATGATGATATACCCCGCCACTCGGTTTCATTGGACGCCGTGCTTTGGAAGGGCTTCGGACCTTATATCGGCTATCAGGGAGGAAGGACCAAGAGCCTATTTTTGAACGAAATCGACCTGATTTTTCATAGTGACGATCTGATTTTCGGAGGGCAGTATCGTTATCAGTTGGATGACTACATCTATCCGGGATTGCGTCTCGGTCTTCTGTGGGCCAGATCCAGGGAGGTCATCGACGACGGGCATATGAAATACAAAATGGAATCGGAAGAAGCCGGTTTTGAGATCGCGCAGGACTGGAACATCTATTTTGGCCCAAACGCCAAAGACCGCTTCTTGCGCGGCTGGGGTGTATTCTTCGAGTATTATTACCAATACAGGCCTTTGGACGGAATGGGCGATTTGGCGGACACTTCCGGCTTCGGTTACCATATCGGCGCTCAATTCAGGTTCGACTTCCAGTCATCTCCAAGAAAACGTGACAACGCCCCTTCCGTTGATGAGATCATAATGAAAAAAAATGAGCTTGATGAACTCATCAGAAAAAGGGACGAGGCCGAGAGAGAAGAAAGCGCGGAGATTGCCAGGAAAGAGAAAGAGCTTGAAGAACTCAAACGAAAAAGGGATGAATCCGATAATAAGGACAGCGCGGAGCCGGTGAAACCTGAAGAAAAAACCGACGAACCCGAAGCGGAAGAGACTTTCCCGCCTTCCCCCGAAAGGGAGGTTGAATAGGCCAGCCGAATCGTCGATGACGCGTACTCATCTGGAGCTGACTCTGAACCCATGCAAACAAAAAAATCATTAAAAACGCCGACAAAGCTGCGCTTGACAACCCTCCCGGATGGTTATGTTGATCTACTGACCGATCTCAAAGCACGCATCCGCTCCGCTCAGGTCAAAGCCGCGATTTCAGTGAACCGAGAACTTGTTTCTCTCTATTGGCGCATTGGCCGAGAGATATTGAAACGCCAGGATCAGGAGGGATGGGGCGCAAAAATCATTGAGCGTCTTTCCAAGGACCTGTCCAAATCCTTCCCCAACATGAAGGGATTTACGCCAAGAAACCTGCTTTTTATGCGTGCTTTCGCTGACGCCTGGCATGACGAGGAATTTGTGAAGCAGCTTGCTTCACAAATTCCCTGGTTCCACAATGTGCGGCTAATCCAATTGGTCAAGGACCACGCGGAACGCGAGTGGTACATTCGTCAAACCATCGAAAGCGGCTGGTCACGCAATATCCTGGTCATGCAAATCGAAAGCGATTTGTACAATCGTCAAGAAAAAGCAACGAGCAATTTCAACCTTACCTTGCCGCCCCCGCAATCGGATCTCGCTGAAAATACGCTCAAGGACCCTTATATCTTCGATTTTCTCGGACTGGGCAAGGATGCCGCCGAACGCGAAGTGGAAAGGGAATTGCTGGTTCATATACGGCAATTCCTTCTCGAACTGGGCGTCGGATTCGCCTTTGTGGGAAGCCAATATCACTTGGAGGTCGGCGACGCCGATTATTACGTCGATTTACTATTTTATCATCTGAAACTTCGAGCTTACGTGGTGATCGACCTGAAAATCGGAAAGTTTATGCCGGAATATGCAGGAAAGATGAACTTTTATCTTTCCGCTGTTGACGACCTCCTGCGTCATCCCGACGACCAGCCGAGTATTGGCATGATCTTATGCAAAACCAGGAATGAAGTGGTTGCGGAATATGCTTTACGGGATTTAAAAAAACCCATAGGGATCGCTGGGTACCAACTCACCCGAATGCTCCCGAAAGATTTGAAAACCAGTCTTCCAACCATTGAGGAACTTGAGGCCGAGTTGGTTGAACCCGACGCAAAGAAAGAAAATTAGGCGTCTGTAAAAGGCATGTAAAACCACATGGCAGTTTCTACCCCCTTCTGCTGTTGCTTTTTCTTGAACGCATCAATCATCTGGACCAACGGCGGGCATCCGTTTATGATGATTTCGTAAAATGGGTTGATATGAACAACTACATCAAAGAAGCATTTCTTCGTCCGGGAAATCTGGCGGCGCTGGGCGTCGCAGGATTTTGCTCGATCATCGCCGTGGGACTGGGAGGGTGGCCGCTTCTGGTCATCCCCGTCGCGGCGGAAGCCCTGTACCTGCGCCTGCGCTCACGTTCGGCGCCATTTAGAATCTGGGTCCGCAAAAACAAAGGGCTTGGCGGGGCGCTCTTTGACATCGAACTGCGCGAAAAGCTTGCCGCCGAACTCGGCGGTCGGAATCGCTTGCGATACCTGCGTTTCCTGAATATCTATTACGACATTCTGGAAAAGACCTGTGATGAAAGTGCGCCGGAATGGTTTCTCGTCGAAGAAAGCCTTCGAAAGATCGAGGGAATGCGCGACGGTTATTTGCGGCTCCTCCACGCTTACCACAGTTCGGTCGAACTGATTCGTCGCACGGACGACAATGATCTGCGAGCTGAAATGGACTCAGAGCGCGAAACCATCGAAAGTTCGGAGGGCGAAGCCAGAGAGATTCGGGAAAAGACGCTGGATCTTATGGCCCAAAGACTGGAGCATCTCGAAAAAGTCAGAGGCGAAGTCGAGGTCATCCGGGCGCAGCTGGAACACATGGAAAATACGCTAACGCTCCTTCGCGACAAAGCGGTCACGCTGGAAAAGCCCGCGCAGATCGACACGCACATCGAGCTTGCGGTGCAAAACATGAGCGACGCGGAAATCATCAGCGGACGAATGGAAAACCTGCTGATCAATGTGACGGACGGGCAGCGGCAATGATTTCGGGGGTCTGATGCCAAAAAATGGGGAATACGCGCAACCCGCTTTCGCACGGGAGATGGCCGACAGATATTTTACGAGCACGATCAGCCAGTTCATTATGCATGGCGCGGTGCGCGACCTTGTGCCGCTGCGCACCAAAGGTGAAGTGCGTTATGCGACGCTGGAAGAGTACCTCGAAAAAGACCTTTTCGCGCAGCGTAGCGCCATCATTTTTTACGACCGGTCGCGGGGATTGAGCCTACCGAAGGCCGGAGCCATGAAGGAATTTATGGCTTTTGTCAAAGCCTACGACACGGCAGCTTCCACGAAATACTCCCAAGCGCTTCCCACGGATGCGCCAAGCGTTTTGCGCCTTATAGAGCGTTTCATCAGAACCCGCGTGGCCGAGGGCAAGGGCGTGGCTGTTATCGTCGACTATGCCGAGCAGATCGCGCCGGCGGGAGAAGGAGCTTTTCTTTCCGACGCCGACCGAAGCTGTTTGATCACGTTGCGGCGATGGGCAAGAGACCCGGATTTTTTGCGTGGGGACGTAACCATTGTGCTCGTCACCGAGCAACTGGCCGAGCTTCACCGCCATATTGTAGCCAATCCCTACTCGGAGATTGTTGACGTCGAACTTCCCGACGAGGCGCGGCGTCACGCCTTCATCCGGCATGAAATTAAGGGCCGACGTTTCAGTTCCATTGCCGGACTCAAAATGGAGGCGGCGGCGAAGCTCACGAACGGTTTATCGCTCACGCATATCCGGCAGATTCTGGCCGAGCCTCTGCGCCTGGGGCGAAAGATCACCACGGCCACGCTGATGCGACGAAAAAAGGAACTCATCGAAGCGGAGTGCCACGGCCTGCTGGAATTCGTGGAGCCGGAGTTCGACCTGGACATGGTGGCCGGTTGTAAACAGGCCAAAACGGAGTTGCGAACGGCGGCGCGCCTATTGAAGGAAGGCCGCCTGGACGTTATGCCGATGGGTTGGCTGATCTGCGGGCCGGTGGGAACGGGCAAAACTTTTTTGGCGACCTGCTTCACCGGCGAAATCGGAATCCCATGTGTGAAGATATTGAACATCCGCTCTCAGTGGCAGGGCGTCACCGAAGCGAACCTGCAAAAGCTGCTGTCGATCTTCAAAGCCCTCGGACCGGTGGGCGTCATTATCGACGAGGCCGACGCTTTTTTCGGGCGGCGGGACGCTTCAGGCGATTCGGGCACCAGCAGCCGCGTGTTCTCGGCTCTGTCCTCGTTCATGAGCGACACCGCACATCGGGGGCGAATCCTCTGGTTCCTTTTGACCTGCCGCCCGGACCTTTTGCCGGTGGACCTCAAGCGGCAAGGTCGCGCCGAGGAACACATCGCCCTTTTCGGTCCCGCCACCGCGACCGAGCGCAAGGAATTTTACTCGGTGCTAAAGAAGAAGAACGGCATCGAAACCAAAGCGAGCGACGACGACATTGAAGATATATTTTTGGATTGCGGCGCGCCGCATCTTTCCGGCGCGGACCTCGAAGCGGTGATGATCCGGGCCAAAGGCGTCGCGGCGGCGCGAGGCTTCCAGGCTGTTGCCGCGCCGGATTTTCAAAGCGCATTTGAAAACTTTCTGCCGCCGGTTTACGCCGAAGAAGTGGAATACCAAACGCTGCTGGCCGTCATGGAATGCACGAGCCGCCGCCTGATCCCCGAGCCGTACGACAAAATGCCTCGGGAGTCCATTGCCGAAAGACTTCGCCAACTGCGTATAATAATTGAGGGAGGCTAATTCCATGAATGAAAACAATGACATTATCATCAAAGCCATCGTCACCGGCGCACTGGGCGCTATGGGCCGTTTGTTCATCCGACGCATTGTCGAATCACCGGACGCCGAACTCTACGGCGCCGCCGAGCGTCACGATCATCCCATGGTCGGCAAGGACGTTGGCATCGAAATTTTCGGTCGGACCATCGACGTATCGCTGGAAAACGATTTGCGCAACTGCGTTGTCGGCGCCAACGTCGTCATCGATTTCACCTTGCCCGACGCAACGCTCTCCCATGTGAAAACCTGCGCCGAATTGAAAATCCCCTACGTGTGCGGCACGACGGGCATGACGAAAAGCCAATTTGAAATTTTTCAAGAACATGCCCAAAAAATGCCATGTGTCTGGGCGCCGAATTTTTCCCTGGGCGTCACACTGCTCACGCAGCTTGCCGAGCGCGCGGCATCGACCCTGGGAGATGATTTTGACCTGGAGATCGTCGAAACGCATCACCGGCGCAAGGTCGATTCCCCCTCGGGAACAGCGTTGGCCTTAGCCAAAGCCGCGGCGACAGATGGCAAGTTGACCGATGCCGACGTGGAGTTTGGTCGAAAGGGACAATGCGGTCCGCGTCAAAAAGGCCAGATAGGCATACACGCCGTGCGCGGCGGTGATATTATTGGACGACATGAAATGCACTTTTTCGGCGACGGAGAGCAAATTACGCTCACGCATCAGGCCTACAGCCGTGATGCTTTCGTACGCGGCGCCATGCGCGCCGCCGCGTGGCTGCAGGGCCGGGAACCGGGACTCTATACGATGAAGGACGTGCTGTGGATGTGAGGGTCCTCCATGCAAATTAACGAACCAGCGAATCATTGTCGAATGCCGGGTATCATCCGCGCATTCACGTTGTTTGTCCTAACCGCTTTTTTAATTTTTGCTTGCGGCGATTCCCGGCAGCCCGAAAAGATTGCCCGGCAACCATTGCCGAAGGACGTTGCGACTACTGAGGGTTATATAGAACTGCTCATAAAGGCCCGGAGCTATCGGGGTCAGGGCACAAGTGAAAACGATCCCGACATCTACCAAATGGCGATTCCATATCTGGAAAAGGCGATTGAAATGAAGCCGGACAGGCTTGATGCATATTTGGCATTGGCCGAAGTTTACGAATCTCTCGACCCCTTTTATCTGGAAGACGAAGACCACACCGGTCGTCATCAAAAAGCCATCGCCCTATACGACCAAGCCCGTGAAAAGGTCGAAGATTTCCCGGACTATTACCAAAGAGTGGCTCAAAACCTTCTGGCTATTGAAGAGAACGCAAAAGCAGAAGAATACCTCAAGGCCGCCTTGAAAGTTGATCCCCAGGATACAGGTATCTATGTCGAGTTGGGGTATAGCCAGTACAATCAGGGCAGGTTTGCGGAGGCTTTGGAATCGTATCGGAAATATCTTTCGACGCAGCAGGGGCATAAGCCGGATGTGTCTTCTATTCGCGCCAGGGAGCACCTGGGAAAAACGCTGGCGAGTCTCGGTCGTTTTGCGGAGTCGAAAAAGGAGCTTGAGAAGGCGGCCAAAGACTTTTCCGAGCTGATTGAAGACAATGGCTCAAACAATTTCTGGGGATGTCCCTTTCAGTCTCTGGGTGTTTTGTACAACACCGTGGGCGAAATATCCAAAGCCCACGGGTATTGCATCAAGTCCGCGGAGTTGCAGGAAAACAAGTTCTATGTGCAGGCCGGCGCGGCTATCCTCGCCTACCGCGACGGCGATTATGAGAAGGCGCTGTATTTTGTTGAAAGAGCTATTCGGCGCAGAGATAAGGCCGATTATCATTTCCTCAAAGGATTTATTCTGATCGCCTTGCAACGTTATGACGAGGCGAATGCTGTTTTCGGTGAGCTGGGACCGGACGATGACATGGGAACCCTGGCAATCGCAAAAAGCCTCGTATCCGGATCTTTCCCGAAGACGATGACCGGCTGGGTTGGCCGGGGACACCTTGCGCTCGCCGAAAAAGATTATCAATCAGCGACAAAGTACTTTCGACGTTTCCTCGATGCAGTGACTACAAAGCTCTCAGCAAAAGTCATATTGGCCATGGCGTCCTATAGCGACGCGAATGATCTGCATGAAGGTTTCGAGTCCATTCAAGATGAGTGTGAGGACGATAACATCATACGTTTTGTCATCAAGGCGGCCTGCCTGGGAATGGGTTGGCTTCACTCCAATCAGAATCAACACCAGGAGGCCATTCCGTATTTCGACAAGGTGCTGGCCTTTGGACACAATGATCTTCTGGCAATGATCAGCAGGGCAAACGCCTACGCGGGTTTGCAACGCTTTAGCGACGCGGAAAGTGCCTATGAAGAAATCCTTTCGATGTATCCGAACAACAAACACGCCTTGGCGGAGCTTGGCATTGTCAAATTCAGGTTGGGGCATGTGGCCGAGGCTCGGGAAAACTTCCAAAAAGCCCTGAGTATCGACGACAAAAATTATACCTGCCCCTATGAAGGCTTGGGGATGTTGTATTTGACGCAGGGCGATAAGGAAAAAGCAAAGAATAACTTCGAGCGCGCCATCGCCATCAATCCTGAAATCGAATACAAAAAATACAACGGCCTGGCAAAAATTCTGATCGAAGAAGGAAAGATCGAGCAGGCCCGGAAACTGCTGAAAAAATCGACGCAGAACTATCCATTTGACGATGAGGCCGCGAAAATGCTGGAGAGCATTCGTGGGCGATGACGGCGGGAATAAAATGAGGGATCAAGCGCTTGTTAATTACAGCCATTTCTACGGTCACCTTGGAGCCCACGGTTATGATATTTTCCTGGTAAAGGACAACGGTCAATGGAAAGTTGTGGGTAAGTTCCGAACTTGGATCATATGATCTGCGCGTCGAAAGCCCCGCCAGGGGCTTGGTTCACACCGCGCAGCGCAAATAGCTCATTGTTATCGTGTTCTCCTGGCAGGCGAATTTGTGTATAATCAAAAGTCATTGAAACACGGCAAGGAGGCGGAAACCCGATGAGAAAAACTGTCGGTTTTTTCCCCAGTTTTGCGCTGCCCTTTTGATCGCGGCCATCTTATTGTTCCTGCCAATCCAGGGCGCACAATGCTTTTGACGCCCTTGAGGATTCGACGATGTTGAACGCGAACGAAGATGGCGCGACAATATGGGACGGGAGCGAAAATGCGGCTATTGAAAGGGTAGTTTTGAATCAGTCTGGATTACGAAGTCGTCTTAAAAAATGTCCTTTTCGACATACAACTTCTATCTTCTGAACTATCCCTACTTTTGCTTTTCTTCTTTCTTGGCCTTTTTCATCATCTGCTTGAGCATTTGCTGCTGCATGATCTTTTCGCGCTGTTGCTTCATGAACTGTTCGGCGACGCCCGGCGGCAGGTTTTTCATGGCGTCCGGAGAAATTCTGGGGGTTTGTGATTTGGATTTCGCGACCTTGAGCTCGTCGATTTTCTTGAGCAGGCGTTTTTCGTTGAATTTTCCAACGGTGAACACGAAACCCTCGTCGCCGGATACGTAGATTTCCTTATCGTCCGCTGCTTCGCCGACCTTGATGGATTTCACGACGCCGTCTGTCAGCGTGACGCTCAAAACGCCTTTGGGTTTATTCAATCCGGAACCGGCTGGGGCCTGCGTGCCAATGAGGCTTGCACCCTCCAGGCGCGAGGCGCTTCTGGCTAAAGACTCCACATTGTTTGGGTCCAGAACAAAGTCTTTTGGAAGCTCGCCGCTATATTCCTTGAGGGTCCATTTTTCACCGGCTTTGGCGAAAACGATCTTTTCATCCGGTTTGCTGATCTCGATGCGCTCAGCCAATTCCAAGTCGAAGGCCGCCACATGCAAATCACGCAATTCCTCCACCGTTTTGCGCAGCTTGTCGCGCTGGAATTTGGAAATGAGGAATATCTGCTCGTTCCCCTCTTTTTTGGCGTAGTAATTCTTGTCATTTTCATGGCCGACCATCAACGTAACCGATTCGCCGTCCTTTAAGGCCACGGTCGCTTTGGCGTCGGGAGGGACAAGGCCGTGTTCAGCAGCCGAGTCGGCCTTATCCTCGAAATCGGAGGCGCTCATATTCGCCATGCCCTCCGCCACGCGTTTGACCTTGTCCGAGTCCAGCCGGTAATCGGCGAGAAGGTCCGCCGGCCTTGTTTCAAAGCCCCACTTGTCGCCTTCGCCTTTGATGAATGAAAGAGACTTGCCGTCGGCTTCCAGGATCAGGGCGCTGGCGCTTTCCTTGTCGAACTTCGACACCGTGCGGTCGCGCCAGTAGTTCACTTTGTTTTTGAAAGTGGAGCTTAAACGCCCGGCGTTGATGAACACGCGATCGTCACCCGGCTTGCGCACGTAGTCGCCGCGCTCATCGGAGCTTCGTTTGCCGATGATCAGCCGCCACGCCTCGCCGGAAGAAGTGTACGCCGCGACGGTCAAGCCCTCATCACGCACATCATATAAAGGATGCGAGTCGCTCGACTTGGACACCATGTTTCCGATGCGTAAAGAAGCGACTTCCGCCAAAGCCCGCTCCACGCGCTTTTCATCGGTCGTTTTGCCGATGGGCATAGCGGTCCATCCCTCGCCGCCTTTTACCAGCGAATAATTTTCGCCGTCCGCTGTTGTGACTTCAATTTTTGTCACATCATCGGCGGTGATTTTCGGGAGGTCGAGGCTCGGACCGCCCGGGCCTTCGGGCAGCGCGGCGACAATCACGGAGGCCACAACCAGAACGGCGAAGACTACAAGCATCACGACGGTTTTTTTCCAAAGCACCTTTCATCCCTCCGATGATCTTTCGTATTTACACCATTCCTTTTGTCGCTCCGACACTGACCGCTATCGTCTGGCCGCGAATGCCAGCTTTCGTTTTTTGCGAATCCTGAGCCGCCACTTGATGACTCCGAGAAAGACAAAAGCCAGGGGCAACCCGATCATGTTTCCGAACTTGGCGATGTTCCTGGCTGTCTGAGTACTGTCCACGAGGGGCCAATTCATGATGGCTCGCGTGCGAATGCCGATGAGCCTTTCATCCTGCGCGAGCCAGTCCATGAGGTTCGCAAAAAAGACGTATCCAAGACGGTTGTTCATCTGGTCGCCGATCCACGCGGACGAGCCGATCACAGCCAGACGCGTCTCGGGGCTTTTCTTGTTCAAAGCGGCTTCGATGTCTTCGCCCGTCGGAGCCTTTTGGCCGCCGTAAGCGCTTTCAAAGTAGCCGTCGAGCGTGACGATCAGATTTTGCGCCCCGACGAAATCGTCCTCCGTGGGAGCCGGCAGGATATTCGGCTCGAAAAGAAATGATTCCTCATTTTCAAACAGCCATGTTTTCGGTGAACTTTTCGCGACAACTACCGCTTCAACGCTGGAGTTATCTTTAACGATCAAAGGCGACACGAAAGGCATCGTCAAATCGCGAAGGTTCTTAACCAGAGGATTGTCCTTAGCCATGTCGCGGATGCGAACGAAGGGCGGAAAGGGCGTGTAGGTCTGGAAACGCATGTTGCCCTGTGTCCGGGTCATGGCCACCTGCTGGTTGGATTGATCCAGGAGCATGGCCGGTTGGATTTCGACGCCGTAGGAGGCGACGAGTTTTTCCAGTCCGGTCTTGAGCGGGTAGCCGATGAAGCTGCGCATGTCCAGGTCGTGCGCGTCGAGCAGAAAGGCAACTTTGCCGCCACGCATGATGAACTGGTCGATTTTATAAAGATGCGGTTTTGGGATTTCCTTTTTCGGTCCGGCGATGACCAGGATATCCACGGCGCCAAGGTCTGCGCCCTGCTGCGCCAGGTCGAGGTCCGCCACCTCGAATTTGTCGCCGAGAGACTGCACGGCGCGTTGCGCTCCGGCAGCGGCGCCGATTTCGCCATGCCCCGTCAGGAATGCGACCTTGGGCGTTTTGTCCCGGGTCATTTTGGCGATGCGGGATGAAATTTCGTATTCGAGATCATCGATGCGCTGCAGGATCGGAATGGACTCGACCTTGTCCCGGTAGAATAGGGCGAGGCCCATATAAACCTTCACGGACTGAACCTGATCCTTTTCGATCTTGTTGACCTCAACCTTGGGAATTTTAGCGGCGGTGATTTCGGAGATCAATTTTGCGTCGGGTTTTCCCTCGGCGTCGGTTCGGTCGGTATCCACAAAATCGAAACTCAAATGCCCTTTCGAGTAGTTTTTGTATTCTGCCAACTGGTCGCGCAGGAAGCGAACGTGATTGTTGAAAGGCGCCGGGAGGTTTTTGGAAAAATAAGCTTTGACGTATAGATGATCGTCCAGGCCCGCTACGAGTTCGCGACTGGATTTTGTGAGCGTGTACATCTTGTCTTCGGTCAGATCAACGCGGCCATAGATCTGGAAGGACAGGACATTAAGAGCCGCGAAGCACCCGAAAACCGAGCCGATATACAAGAATCGGTTGATGCGCCATTTCGCCGAAAGGTCCTTTAGACGACCCTGAACGATCTGTACGCTCCCAAAGAGGAAAAGGGCTATGAAGGTCAGGCAATAAACCACATCGCGCGTGTCAATAATGCCGCGCCCGATGTTTTTGAAGTGGGAATCGACGCCGATATATTCCACCAGCGTTTGCAGCGCTTCGGGGATGAAGGGCAAAAGGATGTCCAGAATAAAAAGGAGCATGCCCAATGTGACGGCGACAATGAGGCTAACGACCTGATTGCGCGTGATCGTCGAGGCGAACACGCCCAGGGACACGAAGATGCCGCCGATAAGAAAGAGGCCGAGATAACCGCCGATGACCGGACCCATGTCCAGATCGCCGAACAAGGAAACGGTGATCGGGTAGGCCAGCGTGATCAGCAGGTAGGTGCCCAGGAGCGCCCAGGCCGCCAGAAATTTCCCGATGACGATCTCCCAGTCTTTAACAGGAAGCGTCAGCAGCGGCTCGATCGTGCCCGTGTTCTTTTCCTCGGCGAAAAGTTTCATGGTGATCGCCGGTCCGAACAACACGAAGGTCCACGCCGCAAAGCGGAAAAATGTGCGCAGCACAGCCTGCTTTGCAACAAAGAAGGTTTGAAAAAAGAAATAGCCGATGCTGACCAGCAGCACGGTCACGACGATGTAGGCGATGGGGGAACTGAAATACGTTTTCAGCTCTTTTTGAAATAGGGTCCAAACCCGATTCATAACGCGTATACCTCCGCGAGTCTTTATTGGTCTTGTGTCAATTTTGTGAAAACATCTTCCAAGGACGCCGTCTGCACGCGCAGTTCGCCGAGCTTCCATCCGCCGGCGACAGCGGCGTCGAAAATGATCTGCCCCGCCTCGTCGCCGGAGCCGGTGTCCATGGCCAGCGTGACGGCGTTCCAGTCATTGTCCCGTACGATATCTCGAACTTCCTTAATGCCGCAAAGGGCTTTCAGCTTGCTTTTGAGGTCGCCGTCGCATTTTATTCTGGCCTTGATGACCACGCCGAGGTTTTTATTACTCAGCGCCTCAGTGGCGTCGTCGGCGACGATGCTCCCTTTGTTGATGATGAGAATGCGTGAGCATGTGGCTGCGGCTTCGCTAAGGTTGTGCGTGGACAGGATGACGGTCTTGGTCTTGCCGATTTCCTTGATGAGGTTGCGAATCTCGATGATCTGATTGGGGTCAAGGCCGTTGGTTGGCTCGTCGAGGATCATGATGGGCGGATCGCCCAGCGAAGCCAGCGCCAGGCCCACACGTTGCCGGAATCCTTTCGAGAGTTCGCCGATGTCCTTCGAGCCGACCTCTGTCAGGCCGTAGAGCTTCATATATTTTGGAATCTGTTCGTCGAGCTTTTCAGAGGACATGCCGCGCATTCGACCGATGAAACGCAGATATTCCAGCACCATCATGTCGGCGTAAAGGGGATTGTTTTCCGGCAGGTAGCCGATACAGCTCTTGGCGGCTTCAACATCGTCCCACAAGGATTTACCGTCGATTTTTATGCTGCCGCCGTCGGCGCCGATAAAGCCGGTCAACATGCGCATGGTCGTCGTTTTTCCCGCCCCGTTGGGTCCCAAAAACCCCACGACTTCACCTTTTGAAATATTGAAGGAAATCTTATCGACAGCCGTTGTCGGGCCGTATGCTTTCGATAAGTTCTGTACGCGGATCATTATGCAACCTCGCTAAAGATTATATTGCGCCAAGGGCCACCGGTCCCCATGACAACTCTTCACCCTCTAGAGTTCCGGTTTTTTGCATGGAAGGGAAATATTTGTCAAGAGACCGGCGCAATTTGAAGCCGCGGCATGAAGGATGATCAGGCCCCTACAAAACCGGAAATGTTAATGTCGACACCTATAAGCGAGTGAGTTGACTCACGCCGGCAGAGAGAAAAAAACTCACCTTAGTCAGTTGCAATCCCATTCCCACGAATAGCAGTAATTCGGTACTCCGTTGCAGTTATCGTCTTCCTCATGGGTCAACAAGTCCCCGTCGGCATCGTAGGTGTACTCACCGCAGCGCTCATCCGGCGTTCCGTCGCAGTCCTCGTCCCCGGAATAGGTCAACGTGTTCCCGTCGGCATCGTAGGTGTACTCCCAGCAGTCGTTATCCGGCGTTCCGTCGCAGTCGTTGTCTCTGGATTCGGTCAAATTGTTCCCGTCGGCATCGTAAGTGTACTCATAGCACCTGTAATCCGGCGTTCCGTCGCAGTTGTTGTCACGCCCTTCGGTCAACCTATTCCCGTCGGCATCGTACGTGTACTCTCCGCAATCCGGCATTCCGATGCAGTAGCGGTCGATGGACCAAGTCAACATGTTTCCATTGGCATCGTAGGTGTACTCACTGCACCGGGAATCCGGTGTTCCGTCGCAGTCGGTGTCACTCTCATAGGTCAACTCATTCCCGCTGGCATCGTAAGTGTACTCACGGCAGTCCTCATCCGACGTTCCGTCGCAGTCGGTGTCACTCTGAGAGGTCAACCTATTTCCGTCGGCATCGTAGGTGTACTCCCCGCATTCCTCATCCGGCGTTCCGTCGCAGTCGTTGTCAAGGGAATAGGTCAAATCGTTGCCATCAGCATCGTAAGTGAACTCATAACAGTGGGAATCCATTGTTCCGTCGCAGTTTGTGTCAAACTCATTGGTCAACACGTTCCCGTCTGCATCATAAGTGAACTCACGGCAGTCGTCATCCGGCGTTCCGTCGCAGTCGGTGTCACGCTCTGTAGTCAACAAGTTTCCGCCGGCATCATAGGTGTACTTCAAGCAGTACGCATCCATCGTTCCGTCGCAGTTGTTGTCACTGGAATCGGTCAACATATTCCCGTCAGCATCGTAAGTGTACTCTCCGCACCAATTCGGCGTTCCGTCGCAGTTGCGGTCTTGCCCTTTGGTCAACATGTTCCCGTTGGCATCATAAGTGTACTCATAGCAGTCATAACCCGGCGTTCCATCGCAGTTCCAGTCCTCACCTTCGCGAGTGAGCAGGCAATCGGCGTCGTCATCCGCATCATCATCAGCATCATCGTCAACGTCATCGTCCGCGTCGTCATCTGCGTCATCATCCGCATCGTCGTCCACGTCATCATCCGCGTCATCGTCCACATCGTCGTCCACATCGTCGTCCACGTCCACATCGTCGTCCACGTCATCATCGGTATCGTCATTCAGATCGTCATTCAAATCCGCGTCGTCATCCGCATCATCGTCCGCGTCGTCGGAATAATCATCCGCCTGCCCTGAGCCTACCGAAGGGTCGCTGCAGCCGCAGGAAATCAGGCCCGTGAGAGAAAACGAGAAAACCAGAAGCAAGACCAGAAATGATAATGTTGCCCGCATTTCGACCTCCTTTTAGTCCTAAAACAAATTTTATGATTAAAAAGACCAATAAGCAAGCAATTTAATGGATATACCCCATTTAACCCTCAGGCGACAGTGGAGTGGCTTAAGTGATTTCCCCATCCGTCATAAGGGATTGGCCCATAAAACCGGAAAGAGGTTGGTCGCGACATTCCCCAAAGCGAGGGCGCTAAGAGCCACATTATTTGCGGCGAATATATAATATTACCAAGCATATCTTCCCATATTATCAGGGCATCCCTGCAACCCCTGGCAAGGGGTGTTTGGTTCGTAGCGAAGGGTGAAGCGCATGAGCGAAGCGAAGGCGAAGAAACCCTGGTGAAAGGTTCGCCCGTACCTTATGCTCGGGCGTTGTAGGAACGACATTCACAATCGCGACTCAGAATGTCGCTCCTACAACTCACCTGCACTCGGCTGGGAGAAATTCCGTCGCTTCGCTTCGGGCATATATTGAGTTATCGTCTCGACAGCTATATTGTTTGCGCAGTTGTTATATTAATATGTCGCAACACAAAGGCAAAAACATGAGCCTCAAAATATTATGCGCGGCGGATATTCATCTCGGACGCGGAACGAGCCATCTGCCCGAAGGGGTGGAGGCGCGGCACTGCTCGCCGACCGCGGCCTGGGAGCGCCTTGTCAAAAGAGCCTTGGATACCAAACCTGACGCCGTTTTGCTGGCCGGTGACTTGGTGGACGAGCAAAACAAGTTTTACGAAGCCTGGGGTCCGCTGGATTCCGGCGTGCGGCGCATGGTCGATGGCGGTGTCCCGGTCATCGGCGTGGCCGGCAATCACGATTGTCATGTTCTGCCGCGACTGGCTGACAATATTAAAGGTTTCACACTTTTGGGCCGTGATCAAAAGTGGGAGCAGCGAAATATCCAAAAGGATGGGAAGACCCTTTTTCACGTGCGCGGCTTTTCTTTTGGCCAAAGGCACATCAAAAAAAACATGCTCGCCGAGCATCGATTTTCCGCTTCCGGCGACAAACCGGTTATCGGTCTGATCCACTGTGATCTCGACGCTTCGGGCAGCGACTATGCGCCGATATCGAGCGCCGAACTCGCCGGAACGGATGCGGCGGCGTGGATTTGCGGCCACACGCACGTGCCGGGCATGCGGCGCGAATTGGATCCCGCAATTCTTTATTGCGGATCGCCGCAGGGCCTCGACCCATCGGAAACGGGCCTGCACGGCGCCTGGGAAATCACCGTTACGGATGCCCGACAAATTGAAAGCAAACACATCCCGCTGGCGGGTATGCGCTGGGAACTCGTGGACATTTCGCTTGATGATGTGGAGGACCGGGAAGGATTCGATCACGCTCTCATCAACGGATTTCATGATCTGCATGAAAAGATTTGCGCCGAATTGGGGCCGGCAACCGCCGTGGGATGCAGGATGAGACTGCGTGGCCGTTCGCCGATCCATCGGGAGATTCGCCGGTGGATCGAGACTGAGGATTTGACGAGCCTTGGCGCACTGGCGGGCGGCGTTCAATATTTCACCGACAAAGTCATCGACGAGGCCGGGCCGAAAATCGATCTGCGTGAAGAGGCTAAAGGGACATCTCCCCCGGCGATCCTGTCGAAGAAAATCCTGACACTACAGGACAAATCTCCCGCCGATGAGTACGAGCGCCTTTTGGTGCAGGGCCGTAAGAACATGGCTAAGGCCGTCAATCAGGCTCATTTCCTTTCGATACAATCGGGCGAAGGCCTGGATGATGAAACCGTGCGGGGTTTTCTGATTCGCGCCGGGATTCGCGCCCTGGAATCCCTAAAAGAGCAAAAGGAGGTTCAAGCATGAAACTGCGAAACCTCTTCATCACGCGGATGCCCGGTTTTGAAAAAGGCGGCCCCGAGCTTCGCGATCTTTCGCCGGGCCTTAACATCATTCGCGGCGACAACGGTTCAGGCAAAACGACAACCTGCCGCGCGGTCCGCGCACTGCTTTGGCCGCAAAAACGGCAGCCACTGGACATCATCGGCGATTGGACGCTCCCGGGCGGCGAGCTTCACATTGAGCTTAATCATTCGGGCCGCGAAACATCGCCCGGCGATCCGCCGCCTTTGCCCGAAGCGGCGGTAGCCGACTGCTACACGATTACGGTGGACAATCTGTTTGACGGAAGCAGCGCCGACAATGCGCTCGCGGAGAAGCTCGTTCAGGAGATGGCCGGAGGCTACGATTTGCAAAAAGCGCGCAACGAAAGCGCCTTTGATGTCAGTTCCCGGCATGGGCGAAACGAATCGAAGGCGTTGCAAAACGCGCAAAGAGAATTGGATCAATTGAAGGCCGAACAATTATTATTGCAAAGAGATGAAGACGGCCTGGAGGAATTGAATAGACGAAAGGAAAGCGCATCCAGGGCGCAGACACAAGTCCGCATTCTGAAACAGGAACTGGATTTGAAGCGGGCGCGGGAAGAACTGACGAAAGCGCAAATCGCCGCCCAGGGATTTCCCGAAAGCATGGATCGGGTTGTTGGCGATGAAATCAAGAAGCTCAAACAACTGCGTAAAGATCAGTCCCGTGAGCAAGCGGCGCTCGTGGATGCTGAAGAAGCCCTCAACAATTCCCGATGGAATCTCACTTCGTGCAACTTTGAGAAAGGCACGCCCGTTGAAATAGAAATCGCGGCCATGGAAGGCGCAAGCCGCAAGGCGCTGCGCTGCGAATCAGACATCGCCATGTTGAAAGGAGAATTGGAATCCGCGCAAAGCCGCGCTTCCTCCGCCGCAGATGCGCTACGAAGCGTTGGGGAAAGGGAGGACCTGGAAAAACTGGATTTGGAGGATCTGGACGCCCTTCCCGAACTGTACCAGAAAACGGAGAAAAATCGGGATCAACGCCGAGAGATTGAGATTCAACGGGAAGGCCTCCAAACGAAGGCCCCGGAGTTTTCATCGAAAGACCTGAGCAGCGGCATGGCGGCTTTGCGCGATTGGCTAAGGCAGGCCGCGCCCTCCTCCCCCCTTTCGGACCGATCGAAATACATCATCTTCGCCAGCGTAGGCCTATCGGCGCTGGCCGCCGTCGTTATGGCGATTTTTGTATCTCCGCTGGCGCTGATTCTGCTGGCCCCGCTGGTCGCCATCATCTTCGTCGTCTTGCAAAAAGACGATGATATCCCGGACATGCGGGAGCAGATGCGCCGTCATTATGAGGAGATGAAGCTCCCCAATATTTCCACTTGGGAAACGCAGATCGTCATGGACATACTGGCCGATCTGGAAATGCGTCGGCACGAGGCTATTCAATATGAAAAGAACCGGGAACTGATCAAGGAAAAGGAAATCAAACTAAGACGCCTGGACGAAGAGTGGAAGAATATTGAGCAAAGCTGGCAAAAAATGCGAAATACTCTCGGCTTAAGTCTGGACAATTCACCGCTGTCGCTGGTGCAATTATCGGAACGGCTGATCGCATTTCGCAAGGCCAGTGACGAGGGCAAGGGAAAGGCAGCGAGGATTGCCGCGTTGCAAGATGAGGATCGCGCTCATTTGCTGGCCGTATCCGATTATATTGTGGATTTCGGCGGCGTCCCCGTCGGCGAAGCCGAAACGGCATTGGCGACGCTGGCCGATCTTCGCAAGCGCCTGGAAGTTTACGAACGATCCGTCAGAGAAATCAAAACCTCGGAAAAAAGCATCACCGCCGCAAAAGAGAAAATCGATGATATGCGCGTTCGTATATCGGCGATTTTTACGGAAATCGGCTTAGGGGAAAATAACGAAGCAGGTTTGCATCAGCGCATCAAGCTTCTTGATGAGTTTCGCCTGGTTGAGACCATGGTCCGTGAAGCGCGAGCCAAAGCGAAAGCCATGGAACAATTGCTGGGAGAAAATGATCAGCATGTGCAAATGCCCCAGGAAGAAATAGAAGCCCTGATCGCCAAAACGCAAGGCGAAGCGGATGAATACGAGAATATCGTCGGGCAAATTACTAAAATCAAGGTTGATATTGAAAATGCCACAAAGAAAAATGATATGGAAAACGCGCTGGACTTAGTCATCAGATCAAAGGAGTTGTTGCGTGAAAAACGCGACCAGGCCCTGTTGGCGGCGGCGGGCGATTTTCTGATGGACGAACTCGAAGATCAGTACCGCCGGGAAGCGCAACCCGCTGTCGTGACGGAGGCGATACGGCTTTTTGGAGCTTTCACGCTGGGACGATACGAACTGGAAGTTAACGCCGCGCAATCGGGCGGCGAGGAATTTTTTAGGGCCAGGGACACGCAAAGCGGACATCGGCTGAATGTTGACAAGCTGTCGCGCGGGG
>Ga0307990_1000465_pt1 | contig 36196 bp, 39 predicted proteins | sample EllFjometagen129_FD_203168 | JGI IMG/M metagenome (GOLD analysis project Ga0307990, IMG submission 203168) | Marine microbial communities from Ellis Fjord, Antarctic Ocean - #129 | ecosystem: Environmental > Aquatic > Marine > Unclassified | place: Southern Ocean | collected 2014-10-08
ATAATATACGTATCTTGGTCTCTCGAACCGAGCACTAGCTTACTCCCCTATGGGGATAGGGCTTTCTCGAACTATTCTCAAAATATGAGGCCTCTCGGTCTCCCGAAAGGCTCACTATCCTGCTCCGGCGACAGGACTCGAACCCCTCTCGGTCGCCCTAGCGCCATAGGCCTCTCGGTCGGTTAAAATGAGGGATCCAGGGGAAAAAACTTATTCCGTTCCCATTAAAATTTCACCGCAGTTTAATTCGGCATCCTCAACTAACTTTATTATATCATCAATTTTTGGCTCAACGGCAAATAATTCTTCTCCGTTTTTGAGCTCTGCTTTAACCGTTCTGTCATGCGCCTGCCAAACAACTTCTACTTCGCAGTTATCAATGGCTTGTTTTATTAATTCCCAGGTTGAAATGTTAACAAAAGCTATCTTCTCAATCCTCTTGATAATATTTTCTCTGTCAAAATTAAATATTTTCTGATGTATTTCTTCAGGGAATATTCTTCTAACATCTTCGGGATAATGAGAACCATCTCCTGGGGCTTCATAAGAAAACCTACTCAGATTGTAAAAAGATAACTCATTTGGATAATCTATTTTGACTGGACCAGACGATCCGCTTAATGCTTTCAATCCACCGTCTTGGATAACATATTCTCCGCAATAAGCCCAAACGTACAATGGGAATAATTCGTTGTCTGGTTTGAGATTTTCAACCGCACAGAAATTATGGCTATTATCTCTTATTTTCCAGCTGAAATGTTTCTGGGTTAAAAGATAATTGGTAATGGCTTTTTCAATCTGGTCATTGCCAAAATCACTAGACGAAGATTCTTCTAATAATTCATCGGATTGGTGATTTTCCTCTATATTTAATTGATGCAAAAAATAACCACTGACACTTATTGTGATAACCACAATAATTATTAGTGATATTGATAAAATTTTCTTATTCATATTTCTATTCTACCAAAAAACTGTTCAAAAAACGATTTTGATGCTACTCGGTCGCAAGAACCGAGCACATGCCTGTTTATATTAAGCATGCCGAAGTACTCCAGGAAACGGATGATGTAGAATCTGTTTGGTGAATAATTATCGAAAACGAAACACCTCGCCTGGTATAGCATCAGTTGGATTATCAATAAACCCAAGTAGTTGGCTTACTGTCACAAACTTATACCCCTTACTAATAAGATCATCGAGGGCCGGTCCCACTGCTTCGACGCTCCAAAGATATAGATCGTGCTGTAACACAATCTCTCCATTATCTGTTTCTGTAATAATATGGGCAACAATCACCTCACTATCCTTATTCTTCCAATCCTCGGTGTCAACCGACCACAGAATAATGGGCAAACCAACATTTTGAGTAATGAGATCGCTGATCTCTCCGTATGGAGTGCGAAATATCTTTGGAGTTATACCTACTGCAGCTTTAACCGCTTCTTGGGTATCATTCACTTGCTTTTTTATGCCTTCTGGCGACAAGGTTGTTAACTGTTTGTGGCTCCAGGTATGATTACCTATTTCGTTTCCTTCGGCTATAATTTGCGCGAGAACTTCGGGATAATATTGCACCCTATTACCAACGACAAAGAATGTTGCCACTGCGTTCCTTTTTTTTAATTCTTCAAGAATTAAAGGCGTATTTTTAGGATGAGGTCCGTCGTCAAAAGTAAGAGCTATTATTTTAGCACCTCCAACCTCAACATTAAGCGGCTTTTCCGGTAAAATAACTTCAGCTGGCTTCTCACTTTCTATTTGATTTCTTGTAATTTCTATCTTTAACACTTCTCTTAAATGGTCAAATGGAATTTCTACCTGTTGTTGTCCAAATGCTCCAGCTACTACTTGATATTTTTCAAAATAGAATATAATTGAATTATCTTTTAAGCTAAAGTTTCTAAAATTTTCTTCGGTTGGATCAGCTCCGTCTTTTACCCAATCTTCAGCAAAAGGAGTTTTTTCAACTTTTCCACTGTCAAAGAGTTTTTCGGTCAGCTGCTTTATTGATAACTCCGAAATAAGATTCAAATAATCAGATTTTTCTTCAAACACATCTTTTAGGGTAAGTTCTTTGCCTGTTTCAAGATTAAACGAAAAGGTTTCAATAAATTGAATCCCGCCTCCACCGGTAAAGATATTGATATTAAACTTAAAACAAACAAAATCTTTGGAGGGACGATTAACATTGTAATCAATATTTAGTTCGTATTTCCAAGAAGAAAAACCACCAGGCGGAGGTGATCCTTCAAAAAATTCTTTAGCGTCTGCTTTAAATTTATTAATATGCTCTTGAACGAATTCATTAATAATCTTATTTATTTCCTCATTCTCGGTAACTGGATAGTGTACTCCAAGAACATAATGATCCTCGTATTCAATAATTGATTCAATGTCTATGCTTTCAAGCTTGGAACTTTTGGAAGTTAAAAAATATTCATGTTTGTCTTCTTTTAATCCTTCATCCTTCTTCTGTTGTATTGCAAAATAAACCACAGCTCCTACTGTAATAATCAATATAGCTAAAGCTAAAATTAATATTTTCTTTTTCATGTTTTTATTGCAATTAATATTTTAGACACATTGTTTTTTAATTAAAGTCATATTATGATCTTTCATTTTTATTTTACCAAAAAATCGCCAAAATGGCGATTGATTGGAAAAATTTACTCTTGAATACGGTTCGATTCCTATCGGGGTATGGGGATTTTTTCTCGAACCGATCCTGAGAAACCTTGAGAATACAGGGCCTCTCGGTCTCCCGAAAGGCTCACTAGCCTGCTCCGCGAGTAGGATTCGAACCTCAAAATTATGAGTTATTCAATCCCTGCTGCGATGAGGGTGATTTTGACTTCATCAGGTTTTAGTTTGTTATCTTGAATTGCTCCGAAAATAACACGGGTTGCAGAAGAGCTTTTAGTAATAATCTTTGCTGCCTTCTGAATTTCAACTAATGATAGATTCTTGCCACCTGTGATATTAAATAAAATTCTTTGAGCTCCATTGATGCCAAAATCTAAGAAAGGAGAATTGATGGCCATATTGGCTGCTTTTTCAATCTTGTCTTCACCTTCGGCATTACCAACACCAAAAAGAGCAAAGCCAGAATCACTCATTATTGCCTTAACATCAGCGAAATCAACATTAATAATTCCTGGCCTAACAATCAAATCAGAAATACCCTGCACCGCTTGTCTTAATATCTCATCACACAACCAAAAAGCAGAGATACAGGTTGTTTGTTCGTCTATTTGCTCAAGTAACTTATTGTTTGGAATAACAAAAAGAGTATCAACTCTTTCTTTCAATCTTTCTTGGCTTAGTTTAGCTATATTTTTTCTTTGAGCTCCCTCAAAAGAAAAGGGCATAGTAACGGCTCCAATCGTTAAAATTCCAAGATTTTTAGCAATTTCAGCTATTACTGGCGCAGCTCCAGAACCAGTCCCTCCTCCAAGTCCACAAACCACAAAAGCAATATCTGTATTTTTCAAGGCATCTTCTATAAAAAGACGGCTTTCTTCTGCCGCTTCTTTTCCTGTCTGTGGATTCATACCTGCGCCCAATCCTTTGGTAAGCTTCTCTCCAATCTGAATCTTCTTGTCTGCTTTTGTTTTCTTTAGGTCTTGAACATCACAATTAAAAGCAATCAATTCCACTCCTTGAATTTTACATTTCGTCATTCTGGAAAGAGCGTTGCCTCCGGAACCACCGATACCTAAAACTTTTATTTTTGTTAGTTTTCTCATGGGACAAAAATTTTCAATGCTTTAATAACTCTTTTAAATTTAGAAATTAATTTTCCGCTCTTTGCACTCTGTTCCTTCTCCTCCCGACCAATTCCAGTCATTATTAAACCACAGACAACACTATTAGAGGCATCCTCTTCTATGCCAATAAATTTTTTAACAATTCCCCTCTTTATAGGAAGTTTAAGCTCCTTTTTTACAAAACTAATTAGACCTGGAATTTTCGAACCCCCTCCGGTTATAATAACTCCTGCTGGTAAAGATTCTTGTTTGTCAATTTTTTTAAGCTCTTTGTTGACTAAATCAAAAATTTCTACAACCCTAGCCCTTCCAGCTTTAATCATTTTTTTTGTATCAAAAATAAAAGGCTCTTGTTTGTCAATAATAATTTTTTCTTTTCTATTTCTATTTTGAAATATGTAAAAACCAAATTTCTTTTTTATTGCTTCAGCAACATCAATGTCTGCCTGTAGGGCTATAGCAATATCCCTTGTTATATGAGCAGAACCTATCGGTAATATGGCCAAATGAATTAAACTTTTATCTTCAAAAACAACTATGCTTGTGGTCTCTGCTCCTATGTCCACAACTGTTGAGCCCAATTCTTTTTGTTGGTCTGTCAAAAGCGCTTCTGAAGCGGCTAATGCGGACGGAATAACTCCGGCGACTTCAACGTCTGCGCTTAATACAGTATCAACTAATTTTTGTAAATAGAGTGAAAAAACAGACACTACTAATGCCTGAACTTCTAATTTTATTCCCTTCATGCCGACAACATCTTTCAATCCCGTCTCGCTATCCACTACAAATTCTTTAGGAAAAATATCTAAAACTTCTCTATTATAATTTAAACTTATGGATCTCGCTTCTTCAACAACCCTCATTTTATCATCGTGTGAAACTTTTTGATCAGCTCGGGAAATAGCTACAGCACCATGACTCATTTGAGAAGTAACACGGGGACCACCAATATTAATAAAAACCTCTTTAATTTTCTGAGGTTTAATCTCGTTTTTCATTCTATCAAGAACTTGATTAATCTTCTCGGAAACGATTTCTGTGTCAGTTATTACTCCTCGCCTTAATCCAACAGAAGGAACATTAACATAAGAAAGGACTGCTATTTCTTTATTATCTCCACTTGTTCTGGCAACAATACCCTTGATAGAGTAAGAACCAATATCTATCGCTGTAATAATATTATTATTCCGAGCCATATTTTTTAAAAAAAGTTAAATATTTTTTTTGTTTGGCCTCCATAATAATTGAGTCCTTCTCAAATTTATGAGTATAGCCCAAGAGATGCAAAAGACCGTGAATGAATACTTCTGATATTTTTTCTTTTGCTTTTTTGACCTGAGAGGGACAGATAATTATTTCTCCCAATTGTTTTGTCCCCTCAATGGGAAAAATAAAATTAGAATTTTCAGCAAAAGACAAAACATCTGTTGGTTCGTCTTTGTCTCTATAAATTTTATTCAATGTCTTAATGTCTTGTTCTTTGACTATTGCTACGGAAATATCAACCTTTTCTTGAATATTTTCTTTGTCTAAAATTTCTTCTCCAACTTGCTTAAATAATTTCTCTTTAATGGAAGCTTTTGCTATATTATTAATTTCAATCATTTATCTAACATTAAGATAATATTTCTTTCACCATTTTAGCTATAATCTTTCCGTCTGCTCTCCCTTGTATTTTTGGCATCAACGATTCCATAACTTTACCAATATCTTTCATAGAATTAGCATTTGTTTCTTTAATGGCAACTCCAACTAATTTTCTAATTTCGTCTTCTTTGAGTTGCTCTGGTAGATATTCCTGCAAAATAATAACTTCTTCCTCCTCCTTCTTTGCCAAATCGTTTCTATTACCTTGTTTAAATTGTATGGTTGCGTCTTTTGCTCTTTTTACCAAAGAAGAAATTATCTGCAACAATTCTTGTTCGGTTATTTGACTCTTTTCGTCAATGTTTTCTCCTATGTCATTCTTGAAATTCATTCTCTTTTCTTTTTCTTTTTTGATAATTGCATCCCAAAGCAACCGTAAAATTGAAATACGGCTTTCTTCTTGATTTTTCATAGCGTCATGCAAGTCCTTCTGAATCTGTTGACGTAACTCCATTAAATTTTTACCATCTCTAATGAGATTTACTTCATTAAAAATGTTTTACTTTTGATGGCTCTTTCCTAATTTTTCTAAACGCTCAAATTTCACCTTGAGCTCTTCTTTTCTGAGAGCAGCCTTCTTTTTCATTTCATGGCTCAATGGTCTTTGATTATATTGATCTTTCTTAGCCCTGTAAACAAGGCCACTTCTTCTTAGGCCTCTAATAAAGCGACTAACTAATTGACGACTATTTTCTCTTTCTTTTTTCTCTACTGTAAGTCCTGACATAAAATTGATTACTAATGATTAATTATTCTTTATTTTAACTTTTTTTTCATTTCTTTAACTAATCTTTCCATTTTAACTAAAGTTTGTTTACCGGTCTTCATGTTTCTAACAATCAACATATTTTTACTCGCTTCTTCTTCTGCAACAATTAAGGTGTATCCTATTTTTAACTTATTCGCTACCTTAAGCTGGGCGGTGAGAGAATCTTTATCAAACGATTCAATTACAGGAAGATTAGCTCTTCTCAAAACTTCCATTACATTTAATGCCTTAGTTTTTGCGGTATTTCCCAATTGAGCTAAAAAAATAGCTGGCTTTGGTTTTTCTAATACCTGTATTTCTCTTTCTTTCATCGCTGCAATAATCCTTTCCACCCCTCCTGCTCCGCCACAGGCGGGAACACTTTTTCCATAAAAAAGTTTTACTAAATTATCATATCTTCCTCCTCCGAGTAAGCTCATTTTACTTTTTCCATCTTTGTCCTCCGTAACTATCTCAAAAACTGTTTTAGTATAATAATCTAATCCTCGAGCTAAGTAAGGATTTAGATTATATGGCAATCCCAAATCATCTAAAAATTCTAAGACCTTCTTGAAGTGATTGTGGCATTCTTTGCAAAGATGGTCAATAATTTGAGGTGCTCCAGAAACAACTTGCTGACATCGTTCTTCTTTACAATCTAAAATTCTAAATGGGTTTTTCTTTAATCGTTTTTTACAATCCGAGCATAAAAATTTTTCATTTTTTCGTAAATATTTCAATAAAAGTTTTTTGTATGCTGGACGGCACTCTTGATCTCCGATGCTATTGATTTCTATTGTTAAGTCCTTGATGCCTAACGATTGAAGAATGTTATAGAAAATATATATAAGCTCTGCGTCAATAATTGGCTTTGTGGAGCCAAAAACCTCTAAATTAAACTGGTTAAACTGGCGAAAACGCCCAGCTTGTGGTTTTTCGTGGCGAAAAACCGGCCCATAAGAAAAAAGCTTTACTGGTTGAGGCAAACTAATCATTCCGTTCTCTATATATGATCTAACCAAGGAGGGAGTAAACTCTGGTCTTAGTGTCAAATAATCCCCTCCATCTGAGCGTAAAGAATACATTTGTTTTTCAACAATTTCTGTATCATCGCCAGTGCCTTTCTCAAAAAGTTCAGTATATTCTAAGATTGGAGGAGTCAACTCTGCAAAACCGTAGAATGAAGAGAAATCATTGACCGTAGTATAAATCTTTTTGAAAAAAGCTTGGTCTTTAGGCAAAATGTCCGACATCCCAGGAACGCTTTGAATTTTTGTTTTACCTTTCTTCGTTGCCATAATTTAATATAATTTTATTGCTTTGCCAAAATACTTAACGGCCATAAACGAAAAGACTCTTTGCCAATAATCAATTTTTTCTCTAATGCTCCAAAAAATCTTGAATCAAGAGAAACTCCTCTGTTGTCGCCCATTACAAAGTATTGATTATCTTTCAGTGTAATTTCCTTACTTCCTGGTGTTTTAACGCTTTGATCTAAATATTTTGATTCATCTAAAACAAAAAAATCTGCATCTTGTTTGATAGATACTTCTCCTTTTTCTACTTTTATTGTTTCTCCGGGTAAACCAATCACTCGTTTAATAAATCTTTGAGAATTATTATTGGGATTATAGAATACTATTACTTCTCCTCTTTGTGGCTGTCTAACCCTGTAAGATATTTCATCAACAATTAAATAATCAAAATCATGAAAATTGGGTTCCATGCTTGCTCCTCTGACAAAAAATGGTTGGAAAACAAAAGCCCTAATAGGCACAACTATTATAAGAGCTATCACGGCTATTTTTACTATTTCCCAAATAAAAAGTATAAATTTTTTCATGTATGATTAAGTTACCATTAATCTATTTATATTAAACTAAAAACCATGTTTTGACAAACAAAAAAAGATGGGGATAAGCATAAAGCCTATCCCCGATACTCTAATAAATCGCTATCAATTCTGATAGATTGATGCTGGGATCTATCGGCCCAGCGTCATCGACAGAACAATCTGGGCACCTTCGATTAGATATCAAATGCAAATCTCCTGATTGAATGGCCTTTTGAACCTCTTGCAACCTGAGATCGCGTTTGATTGCTGCTGTGTTCATTAACGCTCGCAGCTCAATTTCTTCTTTGGTGCACATTTAAATCCCCCTTTCGCTTGGTTGTACAAAGAGCTATATCATATCTTTCCTCTATAAGATATGAAAGATTTAGCTATTTTTATTATATACTCTTTTTCTTAAAAGTCAACAAGTTTTGCAAAATTTTGGAATTAAAGTATTATTATAGAAACACTAAGATATAATAAAAAAATGATTTTAATTATTGGCTTGGGAAATCCTGGCTTAAAATTCAAAAATACTCGCCACAATCTTGGTTTTGAAATTATTAATCTTATAAAAAAACAAGGTTGTTTCTCTATTTGGCAAAATAAAAAGAAATTAAAAGCGAAAATTTCGCAAGGAGAAATTGATGAGCAAAAAATTATTTTAGCTAAGCCACAAACATTTATGAATTCGTCTGGCCAAGCAGTAAGTCATTTAATAAAATTTTACAAAATCCCATTAAAAAATCTTTGGATAATACACGACGATCTTGATTTGGAGTTAGGGAAAATAAAAATCAAAGAAAATTCCCGTTCAGCCGGGCATAAGGGAGTCCAATCAATAATTGACGAATTGGGTACAAAAAATTTCAACCGTTTAAAAATAGGCATTGGTCCAAAACCAATTAAAATAGATGTAAAAAAGTTTGTTTTACAAAAATTTAGCAAACAAGAAAAAGAAATTTTAGAAGAAACAAAAAAAGAAGCGACTGATATCTTATTAGCACAACTCAATGGAAAAGATACAAAAAATAGACATAAATAGCGCGCAATACCCCAAAGCCCTAAAAAAAATCATTGACCCGCCAAGGATTTTGTATTTTATGGGCAATTTAGACATAAAAAACAAATTAGCGTTTGCGGTTGTTGGCACAAGGCGCTGTTCAGATTATGGCAAGCAGGCAACAATTGAAATTGTCACGGACTTATCAAGGGCTAAGTTTGTTATAGTCAGTGGAATGGCCCATGGAATTGATACAATTGCTCATCAAACAGCATTAGAAAACAACGCAAAAACAATTGCTGTTTTGGGCACTGGTATTGATAGAAAAAGTATTTATCCTCGCGAAAATATTGAATTAGCAGAAAAAATTATAGAAAAAGGGGGAGCAGTAATTTCTGAATTTCCGCCCGGAACACCGGGGCATAAAAGTAATTTTCCTCAAAGAAATCGTATCGTTTCTGGCTTATCTTTGGGGACAATTGTAATAGAGGCAAAGTTTCGTTCCGGTGCATTGATTACAGCAAATCATGCTTTTCAACAAAAACGAAAGGTTTTTGCCCTGCCGGGTTCAATTTATTCTCCAAATTCTCGCGGTTGCCATCTCCTAATTAAAAAGGGGGCCAAATTAGTAGAATCGGCTGAAGATATCATCAATGGGCTACAATTAGACTTGACAATTATTAAAAAAGAAATTAATCCTGATAATGAAGAGGAAAAACTTATCATAGAAATTCTTCGTAATAAAAAAGCAATGGGTATTGACGAAATTATTGAAAAAACCAAATTGACTCCAGCAAAAACGAGCTCAACTCTTACTGGATTAGAAATAAAAAAAATAATAAAAAATTTAGGAGGCAATATTTTCGCATTAATGCGATAATCACATACCAAAAAATTCATAAAAAATTATGAAATTAATTATTGTAGAAAGTCCAGCAAAGGCAAAAACATTAGGAAAATTTTTAGGCAAAGAATATGAAGTTACTGCCAGTTTTGGACATGTTAGAGATTTGCCAAAATCAAAGCTTGGCATAGATATAGAGAATAATTTTAATCCCCAATATGTTATCCCCACTAAAGCCCGTAAAAGAGTAAATCAAATTAAAAAACTTTGTGAAAATGCTGAAACCGTTATTCTCGCCACCGATGAAGACAGAGAGGGGGAAGCAATTTCTTTTCATTTGAGAGAAATTCTAAAATTAAAAGAATATCAAAGAATCGCTTTTCATGAAATCACAGAAAAAGCAGTTAAAAATGCGCTAAAAAATCCGAGAAAAATTTATATGAATTTGGTTAACGCCCAAGTCGGCAGAAGGGTTTTAGATAGAATAGTTGGCTATAAGCTCTCCCCTTTTCTGTGGAAAAAAGTTGCTCGTGGATTGTCTGCTGGAAGAGTCCAGTCCGTGGTATTAAGATTAATTTGTGAAAGAGAAAAAGAAGTTGAAAAATTTATTCCTGAAGAATACTGGAGTGTTATTGCACTATTAGACAAAAAGGATAAAAAAGGCAACGAATTTGAATCATTTTTAATTGAAAAAAATAATAAAAAAATTCCTAAATTGGGAATCAAAAATAAAAAAGAAACAGAAGATATTGTTGAAAATTTAAAGGGAGCAAAATTTCAAATTAAGAATATCCAAAAAAAAGAAGTTAAAAGAAATCCATTGCCACCATTTACAACCAGCACTCTTCAACAAACAGCTGGCCAACGACTTCGTCTTTCTTCCCAAAAAACAATGTTCTTAGCTCAAAGATTATACGAGAAAGGATTGATAAGTTATCACAGAACTGATTCTCTTAATATTTCCCAAGAGGCGTTATCCTCTGCCAAAAATTTTATTATAAAAAATTTCGGCAAAAATTATTGGCCGGGATTCTCGAAAACATATAAAACAAAAAGCAAGGGAGCCCAAGAAGCTCACGAGGCCATCAGACCAACTAATATTGAAAAAACGCCTGAAAATATAAAATTAGATAGCCAACAGCTTAAACTCTATAAATTAATCTGGCAAAGATTTCTCGCCAGTCAAATGAATCAAGCAATTTTTGACTCCATTAATATTAAAATTGAAGCAAATAATTGTGTTTTCCAATCTAACGGACAGACATTAAAATTTGACGGATTTCTTAAGATTTATTCAATAAAGTTTAAAGAAGCTATTCTGCCAGGATTAAAAGAAAAAGAAATGTTAGAATTAATAAAACTAACGCCCTTACAACATTTTACTAAACCCCCAGCGAGATATAGCGAAGCAACTTTAATTAAGGTCTTAGAAGAAAATGGTATTGGTAGACCATCTACATATGCCCCTACTATTTCTACTGTTCAAAGAAGAAATTATGCTCAAAAAAATGAACAAAGAAAATTTGTTCCAACAGAAATAGGAATTGTGGTCAACAATATCTTAGTTGAACATTTTCCAACAATAGTTAATATTAAATTCACGGCTAATATGGAAAACAATTTGGATAAAATTGCTCAAGGCAAAGAAGAGTGGTCAAGAGTAGTAAAGGATTTTTATGAACCATTTGAGAAAAATCTAAAGCAAAAAGAAGGGGAGCTTTCCAAACAAGAAATTGCTGAAGAAAAAACTGATAGAATTTGCCCAAAGTGTGGTTCGCCTTTGATTATAAAACTTGGGAGATTCGGGAAATTTTATGCCTGCACTGGATTTCCAAAATGTAAATATACAGAATCACTCAAAGATAATAAATTGAACATGAAGTGTCCAAAATGCAAAGAAGGAGAAATTACTGAAAAAAGGACGAAAAAAGGAAAAATATTTTATGGCTGCAATAGATATCCTAAGTGTGATTTTGCTGTTTGGGATAAGCCGACGGGAGAGTTTTGCCCAAAATGCAAATGGCCATTGATAAAAACGAAAAGAAATCAAATTAAATGTTCAAATCCGGACTGTAAAACAATTTAAAGTATTTACAAAATAGATATTCTTTCTTAAGATAAAAATAACGCCCGGGTGGCGGAATTGGTATACGCGTGCGATTCAAAATCGCATGGACTTCGTTCATGTGGGTTCGACCCCCACCCCGGGCACAAAAAAACATTGAGTGTTTATCTCAATGTTTTTTAATAATAAATAATTAATTATTTTTTGTTCTTTCCACTGTTAATAACTTCTTCTGCTAATTGACGAAAAGCACGAGAAGCGCGCGAGTTTGGGGCGGATTTTAGAATCGGCTCTTTTGATTCTGTAGCTTGAGCCAAAATTGCCGCTCTCGGAATAATAGTGTTAAAAACAGAATTGGGAAATTCTTTTTTGGTTCTTTTGGCAATAGTCCTGGAAAGTAAGCTTCTCCATCCATACATTGTTAAAAGAATATTAATTTTTTTGTCTTTAAGGTTCTTAAATGATTTGACGAAATTGGCCAATCGTTTTGCTCCCATAAGCGCTAAATGTTCACATTGAACAGGAATAATAATCTCGTCAGCAGCAATAAGCGTATTAGCAATTAAAAGATTAAAATCAGACGGAGTGTCAATAATAACAAAATCATAATCATCTTTAATATTGTCTAATGCTTCGTCTAATCGCTTCTCTGCTTTTCGTTCTCCCTTAAGCTTAGATATTGTTTCATTCAGGCGCGGAAAAGATGGTATGATGTCGTAACCAAAATAAGGAGTACTTCTAATAGCAATCTTGGGTTTAACTTTTTTAATTAAAACATCGCCAATAAAATTTGGCGATGACTTAATCCCTAAACAAAAAGTGGCGTCTCCTTGGGGACTCAAATCAATAAGCAAAACCCGCTTACCCAAAGCAGACAAAAACATAGAAAGGTTTACACAGACATTGGTTCTGCCCACACCTCCTTTTAAGTTGGCTATAGCAATAACTCGTGCCATTAATTTATTCTAAAATAATTTCTAAAAATTTACAAATAAATATTCTCTTGAAGTATTAATAAGTTAATTCTAATGATGTTTAATTTGACTTTTTTAAAATTATATAGTAATGTTGTCTTGCTATAGAAAACATAAAAACTATAGCAAAATTGTTCCTTATAACAGGAGGTCACTGTGGACGAAATGCCTATGGTGTTAGTTGTTGAGGATTTGGATTGGCCAAAGAAAATGCTCGAGAGAGAATTGAGTAAAAAGATAAACTTCCTAATGACCTCTACTATTCAGGAGGCTCATGAAAAAATCAAGAAGGAACCAGGCATAAATCTCGTTGTGCTGAATGCCAGAATTCATGGACCAATTTCCGACTCCATAGAATTCGCCCAAGAGCTTAAAGAATCTCTTCCTGGTCTAATTCTTGTTGGAACATCCAACACACCCAGTTATCAAGACAAGCTCGTAAGAGCTGGATGCGATTATGCCACGGACCATGATTCATTGGTCCCGGCGTTAGAGCATTTTCTTGAGCTATAAACAATATCTGCCAACCAGCGATAACTTCAATGGTTGGTTTTCTTATTTCTTAACAAAAACTGTTTGAGTAGGATAAGCCATTTCAATACCTTCTTTTTCAAATACTTCTTTAATAGCTATATTAATTTTCTCTCTCGTTTTTACAAAAACATCAAAATCAATTGAATTTAAAAAATAGACAATTTCAAAATTCAAACTAAAATCAGCAAATTCCTTAAAATAAGTCCTATCTATTTCTACTAAATCAATTTTGTCTCCGATTTTTCTTATTATATCTGGAATCTTTTTTAATTTCTTTGTTGGTGTTTCATAGGCAACTCCAAGGTTAAAAACAATTCGCCTCTTCTCCATTCTCTTGAAGTTATGGACTCTTGCTTCCGTAAGTTCCCTGTTGGAAATTATCAACTCTTCGCCTTGCAAGGATTGAAGTCGGGTAGATTTCATACCAATGCTTTTTACTGTTCCCTTTTCTTCTCCCATAACAATAAAATCACCGATTTGGAACGGTTTATCAAAATGAATAGAAAAAGAAGCAAAAATATCTTCTAAAATATTCTGTAAAGCAAAAGCAATGGCAATGCCACCAATGCCAAGTCCAGCTACTATTGTAGAAATATTGTATCCTAAATTCTGAAGAATCAAAATAATGGTTATCATCCATAAAACTCCTTTTAAAATCCGGCGCAAAAACTTCGCCGAGGAGCTATCTATTTTTAATGCTTCCTCTTTTTCTACAGCGAGTTTATGAGTCCAATAATCAATTAAAACTTGAATAATTTTTGCAATATAATAAATTGTCAGAACAAAAATTATACTCGGTAGATATTCGTAAAAAAATTGAGGAATACTAATAAAACGAAGAGCAATATAGAAAGACCAAAAAGCATAAAACGGCCAACCAATAGCACCAATCATCGCCATTAAAATATCGTCAATCTCTATAGCAGTTCTTTTTGCTATTTTCTTTAATTTATGAACTACAATTTTCTCAAAAATCATTAAGATAAAAATGCTTAGCAGGAAAACACCAAAAGCAAGTATGTATTGTAATAATGTATTTCCTCCGAATTTAAAATCTAAAATTTCTGGCTTAAACTCTAAAATTTTCGTGAAATCAAAATACATGATAAAATGATTAAATAATTAAGTATATTTTAACACAATAAATATGGAAAAAGAAAGCAAAAGAAAAAAAGCAATAAGAAAAGCTCGTAAAACGAGCATCGCTATTCAAGAAAAAAGCATCACCCTTATTATGGGTGGCTTTGGCTTAGTTGCGGCGCTCGCATGGAACGAGGCAATTAAAAGCTTATTTGAAAATTTATTCAAAGATAAGGGTAGTATAATTAGCAAATTTGTATATGCCACAATAATTACAGTAATTGTGGTTATTGTTTCAATCCAACTCCAAAGACTCGGTCGTAAAAAATAGTATCAAAAAAACAAAAGCATAAATCCATAAATTAGGTTTTCGCTTTTTTCGTTTTAAAAGAAAATAATCGTGGTTTTGCTAAAAAGCTAAACCCAGTAGAAGCAATAGCGGCGATTATAAAACTTAAATTAATTTTATCTACAATAAAGAAAATTCCTGCCAGAAACATAAAAAAGAAAAAGCGAGAAAGATTAAGAACAATCTCGCGATAAATAATAAACTCATCGGCCTGTCCTTTTTTGGCAGCTGCCTTGTTATATAATATGGTTCTAAATGGAATAAGCGCGCTTGTTTTGGCCATTCTATAAAAATTCTGAGCCAAAAGTGCGGAAAAAGCATTCACAACGAAATATTTCACTACCCAAGAAATGGCTAAAAACACCGAACCAATGTTTAATAACTTAAAATGATTTTTTCTGGCAGTTATTTTGCCCATATAAAAAGCAAAAAGGGCAGAAATCAGTAAAGCAAAAGTGGATATGCCACCCATCTCTTGATAACTCACGCCAAGAGTAAAAATAAAGATAGGCCACATGAATATATCTACCCCGCCCTCAATACCTAAAGACACTAAAGATAAGCTCACTTCTTTATTTTTCCAAATTCTCTTCCATGCCTGGCTATAAGAATCAGTATAAATCTCATGCCGTTCTTTGGAGAGGAATAATGGAAAAGTTGAGGCAAAAAGAGTAATTAAGACAACGGTGAACAAGGCGGCGTAGCCGAGTCCTGTTAGAATGATACCGCCAATAATTGGACTAAGAATTCCAGCAGTTAAACATATGGCACTCATCTTCCCCACGCCTTCAGCACGACGATGAGTTTTTGAAAAACGAATAAAATCCGTATGGAAGGCAGGCCAAAAAAGAGTCGCCGCTATTGCTCTCAAAATTATTGCTAATGCTGCTAATAGAAAAAAATCTTTAATAAAAAAAAGGCAAATGTAATAACCAAAAAAGAAAAGATTAGACAAAAGCATTGTTCTTTTTAGGCCGATTCGCGCCATAATCCTCCCTCCAAAAACAACCGTTAAAGCAACAATACCCGAAAATGCCGCCCAGAACAATAAAACATAGCTTACTGACCTGCCGAAATATAAGTAAAGATAAACTGGCTCAAAGATAGCAACCATCCCTAACGCCAGATAGCGAATAGCTACGCTAACAAAAAATTGATTTGATTCCGTTTTTAAAAAATAATTAGAAATCTCTTCAAAAGAAAATTTAGGAAACATAATTAAAATATTTTAAATTTTAAATCTTTTTTAGCTCTCGCTTTAAGCGAATAATATTTTGTAAGATCTTTTGCTTTTTTAATCAGTTCTTTGGAAATCTTCTTTCCATAATTCCTCACCAAAGTCGTTGGTCCGGTCAATCCTTGAAGTTCAATCAAGACATCGTTTTTCTGTCTTAATCTCTTTATCGCTAAATTTTCTTTATGATTTCTCCCAACAATAATTTTATTGCCTTTATTCCAAAAATGACGACCAATCTTTAAAAGCTTAATATCATTTTCTAATATTTTTGGATATTTATCAAGTAGCTCTCTTAATCTTTTACTAAACTCGGGATCCGTTAGAAGACATCCTCCAGCCGGTGTGGGGTAATCTTTAATTTTCCATTTTTTTGCTAATGTTAATTGTTTTTTCCTTGACCTACCTCTAATGTCTAATAGTTTTTCTCTATCTACTAATCCTTTTTTCTCTATTTCTGTTGATTCTAATAATTTTGCTGATAATGGCCGTAGAAGATGTCCGATTAGGCCAGATTCTTTTTCTATTAATTCTAAGGAGTTCTTGTTCTGAGACATTGGCCGTTCTCCCAAAACTTCGCCTGTGGCGACAAAATCAAAATTTTCCTTTTGCATAATGCTCTTAGCAATCTTGAACATTAAAGAGTGACAGTCAATACAAGGATTCATATTTTTGCCATATCCGTGTTTCGGGCATTTTATCATTTTCAAATGCTCCTTTGAAAAATCAACTATTTTCAATTTAATACCAAGTTTTTTAGATGCCTCTTTCGCATAATCTGTCTTCCAAAAACAACTCTTAAGGGTCAGTCCTTCTACTTTAATTCCCTGCTCCATCAAAAGCTTAGTTGCCAATATAGAATCCAATCCCCCAGAAAACAAAACTAATGCCCTAACCTTTTTCATAAATAGTTGTTTATTATTTTATGTCTTTTATAACTTTTTCTCCTGGCAAAGTCTTTTTATTTGGCCAAATCTTTCTACCCGGATAAATTAATGTGCCTATGCCAGTTTTAACACTATCTCCCAAAACTGTTCCGAATTTTATTCTTTTGGTATCAATTAGTTTATTCTTAATATTCGTTTTAATGGTTTTCCCGTCATGCCGAAGGTTGGCAGTAATGGTTTCTGCTCCTAAGTTGCAATTGTCTCCAATAATAGAATCACCGACATAAGAAAGGTGAGCAATATTAGTATTGTCGCCGATAACAGAATTTTTTATTTCCACTGCCTGCCCAATCCTACAATTATCGCCAAGGCAGGTAAATTTCCTCAAAAAAGAATTTGGTCCTATAACGCAATCCTTACCGATCCAAACCGGTCCTTCAATATATGTTCCACCTTTAATCACAGTCCCTCTACTAATAATAATTTTGCCTGAAATGTGACACCCTGACTCAATTTTTCCTTGATTTAATTTTTTGGCCACAGATAAAAGGGCCTTGTTCGCTTCTAGTAAATTCCAACAATAAGAAACGGGAATCCATTGGTCTGCTTTTACTACATTTAATTTATTATCTTTAATAAATTGTTTAATATAATCGGTAAATTCATATTCTCCTCTTGAAGATTTCTCGATGGAAAAATTAAAAATTTCTTTTGACAAGAAATAAAAACCACTATTAGCCAAGTTTGATTTTGGCTTAGACGGTTTTTCAATAAAGGATTTAATTATCCCTTTCTCCTCTTCAACTATTCCAAAAAATTTAGGTTGCTTTACTTCTTTAGCTAATAGACAGGGAAATTTCTTCAAAACTTTTTGAATATCTTTTTTGTCATATAAATCATCACCATTCAATAAAAAAAACTTATCTTTAATCAAAGATAAGGCAGATTTAGCCGCATCACCAGTTCCCAATGCTTTTTCTTGAATTGCATATTTTATCTTTAATTTTTTGTATCTATCTCCTATAAGATCCTTAATCTCTTTGCACTTGTCATCCGGCCTTATTACTAAAATTACCTCCTCAACGATGTTGTTTAATTGGTCTAAGTTATGTTCTAAAATACTTTTTCCTAAAAGTCTTATTAAATGTTTTTGTTTTTGAAAAGAAAGCGGTTGCATTCTTTCTCCGCGACCAGCAGTTAAAATTACGGCCTTAATGTTGGTTTTCATAACAAAGTGTTTAAAATAATTAGATAAAACAAATAATCAATTTTTTCACTTAACATATAATATCACCATATTAACATAAAAAATAAAGGCGTAAAGTTTTCTTACTCAACTGTAACTGATTTTGCAAGATTGCGAGGTTTGTCTGGATTATAACCACGCAAAACACTTACAAAATAGGCAAAAAGCTGTAAGGGAATAACGGATAAAATCGGAGTAAGCATTTCTAATGTTTTAGGAATAAAAATATAATCATCAATCATGTTTGAAATCTCTTGATTATCCTCTGTGGTCAAAGCAATCACTTTTCCATTTCTGGCTTTAATTTCCTGAATAGTTGAAACCATTTTTTCATAAATACTATCTTTCGGAGCAATAACAAAACAAGGAAATTCCTTGTCTATCATTGCAATAGAGCCGTGTTTCATTTCCCCTGCGGAGAGACCTTCGGCATGGATATAAGAAGTCTCTTTTAATTTTAATGCGCCCTCTAACGCAATCGGAAAATTATATTTTCGTCCAAGATAAAGAAAATTTTCGCATTGATAATATTTTTTAGCGAGCTCTTTAACCCTATCTCTCTGTGCCAAAATATCTTTCGCTAAATCTGGAATCTTAACAAGCTCCTCTAAAATTCTTTTTCCCATAACTAAAGACATTTCTCTTTGTCTTCCTAAAAATACTGTTAAAAGTGCTAAAACAGATAATTGAGAAATGAATGATTTAGTAGCGGCAACTCCAATTTCCGGACCAGCATGGTTATAAATACCAGCATCCACTTCTCTGGTCATGCTTGAACCAACAACATTTACAATAGATAAGCATAAAATGCCTTTTCTTTTTGCTTCTTTTATGGCGAAAAGAGTGTCTGCTGTTTCTCCTGATTGAGAAATTGCTAAAATTGCATCATTTTTCCTAAATACTGACTTTTTGTAACGAAACTCCGAAGCGTTTTCTACTTCAACAGGAATGCCGGCGTATTCTTCAATCATATATTCTCCGACTCTACCTGCTAAAAGAGCGCTTCCCATTCCGACAATTATTAACCTGTCTATTTTTTTCAATTTATCGGCTATAGATTCTATCCCACCCAACTTAGCAGTCCCTTGGTCTAAAATTATTCTCCCTCTTATTGCATTTTTAATAACCTCGGGCTGTTCCATGGTCTCTTTAAGCATAAAATGAGAATAACCGCCTTTCTCTGCTTGTTGAACATCCCATTCTAAATTGTGAGTTTCCTTGTTTATTGTTTCTCTGTCTAGATTAAATATCTGGAAATCGTTCGGAGTGATTACTCCCATTTCTCCATCTTCTAAATAAATAACTTGTTTGGTGTGTCCCATAATTGCCGGCGCATCAGAGGCGACAAAGTTTTCTCCATCACCCAAGCCAATAAGTAATGGACTTGATTGACGGGCAAAAACAATTTTTTGAGGGTCAAGAGACGATACGACCGCAATCGCATAAGCGCCAACTACTTCTTTTAGGGCTAATCTCGTTGCTTCTTCTAAATTTCCCTGCCAATGTTTCGCAATTAAATGAGCTAAAACTTCCGTATCTGTTTCAGAAATAAATTTATGACCCTCTTTTTTTAACTCATTTCTTAACTTCAAATAATTTTCAATAATTCCATTGTGAACAACAAAAATTTCTTTTTTACAATCCCAGTGCGGATGAGCATTAATCTCCGATGGAATCCCGTGAGTCGCCCATCTTGAATGCCCAATGCCGAAGTTGCCCTTTATCTCTCTTGCTTTTAATCTCTCTCTTAAATCTTTAATTTTTCCCTTTGCTTTCACGGCTTGAGCATTGTTATTCTTATCAAAAACAACGACTCCCGCAGAGTCGTAGCCCCTGTATTCAAGTCGCTTCAGCCCTTCCATAATTACAGGAAGGGCGTCTTTTTTACCAATGTATCCAATTATACCGCACATGTTAAAATTTCTTCACGAATAAAATGAGTATTAGAAATTCTTATACCCTGAGCGTAGCGAAGGGTGACTAAATTTTTTCTATCACAAAATTAATTAATTTATCCTTTGAAAAATTATTTTTTGTTTTTTTGCCTTGCGACAAAACCCCTTATCCATTCCATAAAATCCCTAAAACCATTTAATGGTCTCTTGGAAAATTTTGCCTCAATTACCCGATTTTGAGAACCATTATGGAAATGAAAAGGAAACGACTCTAATTTTTTCCATTTGGTGTTGGGAAAATTGTCATAACGATAAATCCTGCCGTCAATGTGCCCTCTTTCCCAGTGAAAACTAAAACGACCCGAAAATCTCGGACCGCCCAGACATACATCAATATAACTATTGTCAATTAAATAAAATCTTATTTTATGCTCTAAATCTTTAAAGCTTACGATAATTTCAGAAAATTCTGCCTCGGCGAGCTCAAAGATTGGAAGATAATCAGAACGCATATTCCCTAACAAGTTTTAAGAGATGTCTTTTTTCTTCTTCTATATGAGAGAGCCGAAAAAAATCTTCACTAGCGTCTTGTCCTTTAGAGAACTCATGAATTTTCCCATCTTTTATAGCTTTCTCAAAATCCTCAGCTGACTTAACCTGCCATTTCCCTTTCAGGCCATCTATCTCGATAGAAACAGTATTAAGCCGTCTTTGCAAATACGCAAAAACGCTTTCTTTGAGCAGTGCTTGTGGCGTAGTTTTTAATTTTCGAGCTATGGTTTCTATGGTCATGGTAATTAAAAGTTAACATAAAAACAATAGAATTACAATAAAATGCTATATCACAAAATTAATTAATTTGTTTTTGACAAAAATTGTTTTTTTAATTTTTTTGTTCAATAAATTCATAAATATCAACTTCTTTCATTCTTTATATGCTCTGATTCCTTTCTCGGTTAAAATTATAAGGTTATTTTTTTGATAGCCAATTTAATTACCATTTCGTCGGATATCTCTCCTTGTCCTTCCTCGCTTATGCTTTTAACATTAAAATCCGCCTGTCTAAGAGCTTCAATTGTCCTCGGAGCAATATTGGCATCAGCTAAAAATTTCATAGAAAAAATTAAGCAAAAACAAGCTCTTGCTTTTTGAAAACCTGAGTGGCATATTTAATGGCTGCAAGGACATTTCTTTTGTTAATAGTCGGATATTCTTTAACGATTTCATCAACGGTCATGCCAGAAGCGGTCAATTCCATAATAAATTCAACAGAAATCCTGGTTCCTTTAATAATGGGTTTACCGCCAAAAATTTTTGGATTAGCAATAATGTGATTCATATATTATAGTTTATCACAATAAAATTTAATTTCAACAAAAACTCTAAACTACAAAATTGATTAATTTATTTTTTACAAAAATTGTTTTTCTAATTTTTTTATTCTCAAGCCATTTTTGAATTTTCTCTGATTTTAAAGCTAAATCCTTTGCCTGATTTTCGGAAATATCCAAAGATGTTCCGATGGTATCACGCAATTTTCCATTTATCTGAACAACTAAATAGAAGGCCTCTTCTTTTATTAATTTTTTATCATATTCTGGCCACTTCTCTTTCAAAATAGAATCTTTATGTCCTAATCTGTGCCACAATTCTTCGGTTATATGTGGGGCAAACGGAGCTAAAATTTTCAAAAAATCTTTTGCTTGCTCTTTCGTAATTCCAAAATTCTGCGCCTCATTTATAAACTCCATCATGGATGCTATCGCTGTGTTAAATTTCTGTACCTCAATATCTTCGGTAACCTTTTTAACAGTTTGGTGAAACTTTCTTTTAATCCTTTTATCGTCCTCTTTATTAAACTCTGAAAAAATATTCCAAATTTTTTCAAGAAATCTTCTTGTTCCTAAAATTCCATCTGAATCCCAGAAAATCGGCTGATCAAAGGGACCCATAAACATTTCATAAAGACGAAAAGCGTCTGCTCCATAATTTTCAATAACTTTGTCTGGATTTATAACATTACCCCGTGATTTTGACATTTTTTGCCCATCAGATGCTAAAATTAGTCCAATTGTTTGAAATTTCAAAAATGGTTCATCAAAATGAATAACTTTTGCGTCGAACAATGCCTTTATCCAAAAACGAGAATACAAAAGATGAAGCACAGCGTGTTCGGCTCCACCAATATAAAAATCAACTGGCAACCATTTTTTCATTAATTTACTTCCAGCTAATTCCTCTTTATTCTTCGAATCAAGGTAACGAATAAAATACCAGCAAGATCCGGCCCATTGAGGCATTGTGTTGGTTTCTCTAACAGCCACGCTTCCACATTTTGGACATTTTGTTTGAACCCATTCCTTTGCTTGAATTAAAGGAGATTCTCCCGTACCGCTTGGCTGATATTTCTCTAATTTAGGCAACTCTAAAGGAAGGTCTTTTTTTGATAAGGCAATCCAACCTGGATTTAATAATTCTCCCTTACTAAACTCTCCTTTTTTGTAATCTCCTTTCCCAATTCTTTTTTTACAATCTTCACAAAAAATAAGTGGAATCGGTTCGCCCCAATATCTTTGTCTGGAAAAAATCCAATCCCGAAGTTTGTAATTGACTGCTTTTTTGCCACAACCTTTCTTTTCTATCCACTTTGTGGCCTGCTCTACGGTTTTGTTTAATTCTATATCCTTAATCAATAAATTAAATTTTTCAGCAAAATCACGGTCTCTCTCATCGTGCGCAGGAACTCCCATTATTGCCCCATAACCATAATGAGGCAGGACATAGTCGGCAATATAAATAGGAATTTTTTCTTTGGTAGCAGGATTGACAGCATAAGCTCCTGTAAAAACTCCTGTTTTTTCTTTGTCTTCCATCTGCCTCTCTACATCAAGCTTCTTTTTGGTTTCTTCTTGATATTTTTTCACATCTTCTAATTTGTCCGGAATGGTAATTTTTTCAACCAATTCGTGCTCTGGCGATAAAACCATAAATGTTGCTCCAAAAATCGTATCTGGACGAGTCGTAAATATCTTAATTTCTAATTTGCTATCGTTAACGGGAAACACTATGTCTGCGCCTCGAGATTTTCCTATCCAATTTCTTTGCATCTCTTTAATTTGTTCTGGCCAATCAAGTTTTTCTAGGCCATCAAGTAATTTTTCAGCATAATTAGTAATTTTTAAAACCCACTGTTTAATATTCTTTTTAGTAACAACAGTTCCGCACCTCTCGCATTTTCCATCTACTACTTCCTCGTTGGCTAATCCGGTTTTGCACGAAGGACACCAGTTAATTGGTAATGTCGCCTGATAGGCAAGCCCCCTTTCAAACAACTTAAGAAAAATCCATTGAGTCCATTTGTAATAATCAGGATCCGTGGTATTAAGCTCTCTTGACCAATCATAGAATAAGCCGATATTATTCATCTGTTTTTTAAATCTTTCTATATTCTCCTTAATAGAAACCTTTGGATGAATACCTGTTTTAATGGCGTAATTTTCTGCTGGCAAGCCAAAAGCGTCCCAGCCCATGGGATGCAAAACATTATAACCATTCATTCTCTTAAAATGAGCAATAATATCTGACCCAACATATCCCCGGGGGTGACCAACATGAAGTCCAGCCCCAGAAGGATAGGGGAACATGTCTAAAATAAAAAACTTTGGATTTTTTGAAAAATCCTTTGCCTCAAAAATTTTCTCTTGCTTCCATTTTTTCTGCCATTTTGCCTCTACGGCTTTTGGATCATATTTTTCCATGATTCTTTATTCTACGCAAGATTCCTAAATTTTTCAATAAAAAAACCGAGCTATGCCCAGCCGTGTAAAAAAAGAGGGTGTGGCTTTACAATCTCGTAAAAAAACTACTGCATCCGCTTTTGTCTTTTGTAGACAACTTACGGAGCCATTTCCACAAAGTTGCGAGGTCTTTCCTTAGGTCTCTTCTCGGTACATCGTTTTTCCACTTCATTCTTGCCCCCTTTAGGTTATATTTATATTCTGCCTTCTTTACGACCTCTTGTCAAATTCTCTTTTTTCTTTGACATCCCATTCTTGATAATCTTGTTATGCTCTTAAAAAAGCCCAAAGAGCTTGCCGACAAAAAAGATATAAACAATAAGGTACATCGCTCCTTCCCAAATATGAATTCTGCGAGAAATGCCGGAAATAATAAAAAGAAAAGTAGCAGCGGCTAAAATCGGCAGTCCTAAAGAAAAAGTTTTTTCATCTATTTGCAAGGTTTTAAAAAGTCCAGGAATACCAACAACTACCAAAAGGTTGAATACATTGGAACCAAAGACATTCCCCAACGCTAACTCTGATTTATTCTGTAAGGCGGCCTTTACCGAAACCAATAGCTCTGGCAAAGAGGTTCCTAGTGCTACCGCGGCTAAAGAAATAGCTCCTGCGCCAATTTCCAAAATCTCAGATAGTTTTATTACAGAGTCAATAAGATATTTTGCCCCGAACACTAAAGATATAATCCCCGCCCCTAACACTAAAAAATCTTTAATACCTATCTTGGGTTTTTTCTTTAATTTTTTCTTGAATGTCTTTTGACTCTGTAATTTCCTTCTTTCTGCTCTATCAGGAAGAACTTCGTGAATCTCTTCTGTCTCTTCTTCTCTGTATAAAAAGCTATACAAAAGATAAATGCCGTAAGCAAGAAGTAAGAGCAGGGCTTCTATAAAAGTAATCTGTTTGTCCCACGCTATACCCAAAAAGAGAACTGTTGAAATTGCTAACAAAGGCAAATCTAAATCAATAAGGCTTTTGTGGATAAGAAGTTTTTTTCCAATGACTGCAGAAATGCCTATAACCAAAAGTATGTTGGCAATATTAGAGCCGATAGCGCTAGCTGGGACTATCTCTGTCACGCCCCGAAAAACTGCCATCATCGCTGAGATGAGTTCTGGAAAGGAAGTGCCAAGACCAACGATGGTTACTCCGATAATAAAGGGCGAAATACCAAAGGATAAGCCAATTTTTTCAGCGCTTTGTAAAAGCCAATCAGCTCCCTTGACTAAAACGATGAGAGAAACAATAAAAATGATTATCCAAAAAAGTAACATAATAATCTAATTATTAATACTTAAGAATAGCTTCTTGGCGTTTTTGGTGGTTTGAACGGCCACTTCTTCCAGGGAAAGCTTTTTAATGCGGGCAATTTCTTGTGCGATAATTTTTACTCCAAAGGGATCGTTTTGTTTTTGATTATAACTTGGCGGAGAAAGATAAGGACAATCGGTTTCAATCAAAATTTTATTAAGTGAGATTTTTTTAATAACATCATCCAATTTTAATTTAAAAATGATACCGTTAAACCCAATCAAAAATCCTAATTCCATGTATTGTTTCGCCTGTTCCCAGTCGCCAGTGAAACAATGGATTACTCCCTTGAATTTAGAATCATAAATTGAATACTGTTTTCTTAAAATCCTTAATAAATCCTCGTGGGCCATACGACAATGAATTATAATCGGTAAATCTAATTCTTTTGCCAAGCGTAATTCTGTTAAAAATAAATTTCTCTGTTTAAATTTAAAATCTTCTAATCTCTTTTTAGTTTTTGGTTTCCAATAATAATCAAGCCCTATTTCACCAATAGCAACTACCTTTTTGTTTTGAGCTAATTTTTTATATCTTTCGTAATCAAATTCCTGTTCAAAGGGAGAGTCTCCGTCATCTTCATCTTCGTCTTTGTCTATTTTCATTTTAATCAACCCCGTGTCCAAGTTTATTGGATGAAGGCCAATTGCCGCATAAATTCCTTCATCATATTTTTGAGCAATTTCAACTGCTTTTTGAGAAGTAAAAAAATTAGTGCCGACATTAATAAGCCAAATCTTTTCTTGGAGGCATTTTTTAACAACACTGTCTCGGTCTTTTACAAAAGTAGCGAAATTAAGATGTGCGTGCGTGTCAAAATACATAATATTTTCTATTTAAGACGCGGAAATAATGGTTCGGATTTTTTGGTTTTTAACTGTTCAGAGATTTTCTCGGAGGTTTCGGGTAAAAATGGTTCAAGTAATTTAGCAATTTCTTTAATTGCCAATAATAAATCATTAATAATTGATGATTTATTTTCTGTATCTTCCCATGGTTTCTCTTTTTCTATATACTTATCACAAAACCCAATCAACTCCCAAATTGATTTTAAGGCAGTATCAAATTGAAAATTATCTAAGGCCTTCTTATGGTCTCCTCTTGTTTTATTAATTTGAGTTTTTAATTCCTGGTTCTGAATTTTTAATTCCTGGTCTTGTTCTTGAGCCAGCTTTAACACCCGCGCAATAAGATTCCCGAGTCCTTTTGCCAAGTCGCTATTATATCTTTCCTTAAATTTTTCAATAGTAAAATCGCCATCTTTTGTGCTTGAAATTTCTCTCAAAAGAAAATATCGAACAGCATCAGCTCCGTATTGTTCTACTAATCCATAGGGATCTATAACATTGCCTAATGATTTTGAAATTTTTTCACCCTTAATACTCAAGTACCCATGAACAAATAATTTATTTGGTAACGATAACCCAGCAGAAAGCAATGCGGCGGGCCAATATAAGGTATGGAAGACAAGTATTCCTTTCCCGATAATGTGTAGCTTATTATCATTATTCTGCCACCATTCTTGAAATCTTTTGTCATTTACACCATAACCAAGCGCACTAATATAGTTGATCACAGCGTCCCACCAACACCAAATCTTTTGTGTTTTATCTCCTGGCACATCAATCCCCCAACCACGCGCCCGTTCAGTAGAACGAGAGATACAAATATCTTCCAATCCTTTATTAAGAAAGCCTATTACTTCGTTTTTCCGAGATCCCGGGATTATTTTGATAGCATCGCTTTCTATTAATTCTCTAAGCTGTTTTTCGTATTTTGAAAGTTTAAAAAAATAATTTTCTTCTTCTACCAATTCTAATTTTGTTTTATGTTCAGGACATAAACCATCAACCAATTCTTCCTTCTTGTAAAATTGTTCGCAACCAACGCAATAAAGTCCCTTATATTTTTTTTTGTAAATATCTTTTTCGCAAAGCTGCCATAATTTTTTAACTGCTTTGATATGTCTTTCTTCGGTTGTTCGAATAAAATCATCAAAAGACAAATTAAGAATTTGTTTTAATCCTTGAAATTTCTTCGCGTTTTGTTCGGCAAATTTTCCAACTTCCACGCCCGCTTCTTCTGCGGCTCGAGCAACTTTCAAGCCATTCTCGTCTGTACCAGTCAAAAAGAAAACTTCCTCACCCAAGTTTCTGTGATAGCGGGCAAGAACATCTGCCTGAACAATCTCCAAGGCAAAACCAAGATGAGGAACAGAATTAACATATGGAAGAGCGCTGGAAATATAGAATTTTTTAGTACTTTTATTCATTGTTCTTTATAATAACTACAAATTCGCCCTTTACTTTATCTTTTTCTATTCTTTCTATCACTTTGTCAATTTGACCGCGATAAATTGTTTCAAATTTTTTAGTCAATTCTCTACCTACTACTAATTGCAGATTATTGTTCAGTTCCTGCAATTCTTTAAGTGTTTTTAAAATACGATGACAAGATTCATAAATAACAACTGGGTATTCGGAAATTATTGCTTCTTGAAAGAACTTTTTTCTCTTTCTTTTTTTAGGCGGAAAACCTAAAAATAAGAATCTATCCATTGCTAATCCGGCAACAGAAGCGATTGTAGAAACCGCAGAAGGCCCTGGAACAGGTATAATTTTCACATCATCTTCAAATGTTTTTATTACTTCTTCTATCAATTTATTGCCTGGATCAGAAATTCCTGGCGTACCGGCATCAGAAACAATCGCTAAATTTTTACCCTGCCCTAAAAGCTTTAAAATATAATTTATCTTTCCAATCTTTGAATGCTGATGGTAGCTAATAACTGAAGTTTTGATATCGTAATGATTCAATAATTTTCTTGTCACATTTGTGTCCTCGCATAAAACAAAATCAACCCATTTGAGTATTCTTAGGGCGCGAAATGATAAGTCCTCAAGATTCCCAATTGGAGTGGCAATAATAAAAATTTCTGACATTTTTTAAAGCTCTTCTTCTACTGGTTCAAGCGTTTGTTTTTTCTCTAAGAATGCTTTTGTAAGTTCAAAAAGCATTCCAACTAAAGGAATGACCAAGATAGCTCCCATAAGCCCCCATAACCTCGCTCCTATTAACAAAGATATCAAAACTAAAGCAGGAGAAAGTTTAAGAAATTTCTTACTCAAAACCGGCATAATAATATAACCCTCTATTTCTTGAGCAATGAAAAAGGCAAGGAGAAAAATCATTGCCTTTGGGAGTCCAGCCATGCTTAAAATAAAAATTGTGATTATTCCACCGCTTAGAAATGGACCAACCGTAATAATAATATTAAAAATTCCGGCAAAAAGACCAAAAAATACTGCATACTTGATGCCTATAACATAACAGGTAACACCAGTAATTAATCCAATGAAAAAACAACAAATAATACGAACCCCAAACCAAGAGGCAATTTTTTTCTGACTTTTACTCCAAGTCGTCAAAACTTTTGCCTTATATTTTCTAGGAAAAGCGAGCATCAACACCTTTGCTATCCCTTCTTCCTCTAAAGAAAGAAAAAAAGCAATAGAAAAAATAGCTATTGAAGAAAAAATACCACCAAAAATTGCGCCTACCGCAGTAAAAATATTGGTAGAGGCACTTGAGAGTATTGTCCCTATTGAATTAGAGAATGCTTGGAAATCCTTAAGCGCTTCTATCTTTAAACCACTAAAATAGGGAGTCGCTTGTTCAAAATAGGAGGGAAAGCTAATAGAAAATTGTTGAAGCTCCAAAAACAATATTGGAGCAAGGATATAGATAAAAGAACCGAGAAAAGCAAAAATGCCGATATATACCAAGACACTTGCTAATACTCTAGGAATATGAGCTTTGCGTAAAAAGTTAATTGCTGGATTAAATAAAATTGAAATAACTAAAGCAAAAACAAACCAAATCAAAATATCTCGCACTAAAAAAATTAAATAAAGCGCGGTCAAGGAAAGTATTATTTTTACAATAGTCCCCCATGAAATGTCTAAAACACGTGAGGCCATATTTTCTGTCTCTCTTGGTGTAGAATATTTAATTTGAACTTCGTCTTCTTCCATAATCTTTATAACAGCTATTCATTTTTATTTTAGAATTCTTTTAACAAGATTTCAAATCTTTTTTTGTCTTTAAATGGACCGATTAAAGCAAGATTTAATTTTTCTGGTTTGAAAATATCTTGAGCTACGCTTAAGATGTCTTTTGCTTGAATTTTTTCAATTTCTTTAAAAATTTGTTTTGGAGTTAAAATTTCATTTTTAAGAAGCTCTTGGGCGCTGTAGAAAGAAGCCAAAGCATCAGAGGCCTCTAAAGATAAGGCCATCTTACCTTTGATATATTCTTTAGCTTTTTTAATTTCTTCTGGTCCTACCATTTCTTGAGAAATCTTCTTATATTCTTTTAATATAGCTTTTATAGCTTTCTCTATGTTTTTATTATCAAGACCAGCTCGGGTAAGCAAAAATCCTGAATCTGGATCGCTCTCTGTAGAAGTAGAAATATAATAGGCCAAGCCCAAATGCTCACGCACCTCCATAAAAAGTCGAGAGCTCATCATCCCACCAAGAATTGTTGCTAAAAGCTGAAAAGCATATTTTTGTGGATGAAAAAGATTATAGCCTCTTACGCCCAAACAAAGATGTGTTTGGTCTGTTTTTTTAAAATATGGCAATGATTTTGGCTTAATTTGCTTCTCGACAACTTCTATTTTTTTAGCACTCTTGGCTTTGTTTAATTTAAAAAAATATTTTTCTACTTTTCTAATAGTGTCCTGTTCGTCAATGTTACCAGCAATACATATTAAAGAATTCGGGGCAGTATAATGTTTCCTTCTATAATCAGATAATTCTTGACGAGAAATTGACCTCACCGTTGATTTACTCCCGGCAATATCCCACCCAGCTGGTTGATCTCCGTAAAGAACCTTTCTCCAAAGCGTCTGAACATAAAGCATCGGATTATCTAAATACATGTTTATTTCTTCCACGATAACTCCTTTTTCTTTCTCAATTTCCTTTGTTGGTAATGTGGAATTCAAAAAAATATCTGCGACCCAATCAAGAGCTAAATCAAAATGTGATGCCTCAACTTTAGCATAATAACCAGTATATTCTTCTCCTGTAAAAGCGTTGTATTCTCCGCCGATTTTATCTAATGTTTCCACTACTGCCATTGGAGAGGGTCGTTTTTTAGTTCCTTTGAAAAACATATGCTCCAAAAAATGAGATATGCCATTAATGTTTTTATTCTCGTATTTACTGCCTACTTTTGCCAATGCTAAAACCGTTACTGCTTGAGTATTTTTGTCTGGCACAGTAATAATGCGTAAACCATTTTTTAGAATCGTTTTTTTATACATATTTCCTAAAGTATACATCAAATTAATTATAAAAACAAAGAGCGATTTTCTGTTGGAGCTACTACAGGGAGATTTTTTTTGGATTAATCGGTCTACCAAAAAATTGAGTTCCGATATCTTTGAATTTATCGCTTAAATCAGTTGTTAAAAATTCAATTTTTGAATTCTTGGCCAAAATATTTTTTATTTCAGAATGCCTCGTTAAGTAATCTTTCAATTTTTCAGCGATTATTTTCCCTTCTGAAACAATGTTAATCTTATTCCCAACAATTTCTCTAATTTGATTTTCTAAAAAACCATAATGAGTACAACCGAGAATTAAAGTATCAATATTTTTTTTGACTAAGGATTCTAAATAATTTTTCAAAATTGTTTTAGTTGATACAGAGTCCTGTTTTCCCTCCTCTACAATCGGTACAAGAAGTGGACAGGATTGTTGAAAAACTTGTATTTGAGAATTAATTTTTTTTAATTCCTTTTCAAATGCATTAGAATCAACTGCGCTATTTGTAGCCATAACTCCAACACGATTATTTTTGGTTATTTCTGTAGCTGATTCAACTGCAGGAATAATTACTCCCAAAACCCTTCTTTCGGGATAATATTTTGGTAAATACTCTCTTTGAATTTTGCGGAGCGCTTCACTTGAGGCAGTATTACAAGCTAAAATTATTAAATAACAATCGCGATTAAAAAGAAAATCCACTGCTTGTTTTGTAAAATAGTAAATCTGTTCTTGAGAACGATTGCCGTATGGTGCTCGTGCCGTATCGCCTAAATAAATATAATCATATTGTGGCGATTCTTTTACTATTTCTCTTAAAATCTCTAGACCACCAAATCCGGAATCAAAAACTCCAATTGAACTTTTTTTTAAAATCTTCTTTGCCATAATATCTTTACTCTATCAAAAAATCTGCCAACAAAAAAACCCTATTCGTGGACTTTTTGTAGCTATTGATTTAAATTTTTATTTTTTTGACCTCTTTCTCAAAAAAATCCTCTATTGCTATTTTTCCTACTTTCTCTTTCAAAAAATTTATCTCTATTTCTTCTATGTCTTTTGAGTAAACCAACTCTTCCAAAAACAATCTCTGATTGAATTCATTTCCATATTTTTTATCGCATAAAGCAATAATTTCTTCCAAAGCGACAGTCTTTTCCTTTAAAATAAAATATAAATCTACATAATCCTTTAAAGTAGCCCTTCCTCCTAACGCGAACGCTTTCATTGCCGCAATTCCTATGGGAGACAAAATTTTAATTCCTTTATAATCAATGAGTCTTGAAAATACTGGGAAAGGATACTTCACAAAAGAAATCATCACTCCATCAATTTCTACGGTTAGTTGCGCTAAACGATTAACAACTATTTCAATTCTGCATCCCTTAAAAACTTTCCTTATTTTTGAAAGTAATTCTTTCGGAATATCTTCCTGCCAAAAAAAATCAAAATCAACTGAGATTCTGTGACCCAATTGTAAGGCCAGCCCTGTCCCGCCTGCCAAATAAAAATCAGGGAATTTATCAAGTCGATCAAGAATTATTTTGCCTTTTGATGTAATCACTTCTTGATGCATATTTCATTTTTTTAATTCCCAATAATAAAGAGACGAGTTTCAACGCAGGGACCCTAAATTCTGTCTCGGGAGTTTCTTCAATTATCTTTTTCAGCTTATTTCTGCCATAAAATTTCACTATCCATTGCAAGTGTTTCCATCTACCATAATTGACTGTGTTAATAATAATTCTTTTCTTATTTTTTTTCGGATCTATTAGAAAAAAATTATAAGACCAAAGCAATGGCTTAAAAAATGATGGTAACTTTAAGTTTTTGTTTTCTGACTCCATATATTTATCTGGCTTCATATATTTATACTATAACATTTCTTGACCATTCTTTCAACAATAAAAACCCGATGAAATAAGATGTTTTATTTATCAAATATAGAAGTTAAGTCTCTACGGACGCAACTTTTTGAGAGGTATCAATTTTCCTCCTTCAATTTCCTTCTCCATTTTTGTCAACCGGCGCTTCCACCATTCTGGAACAATTTTATATTTAAAAACGAATATCTTTTCAGTTAATTTACCCAAATCATCAAGTAATTCTTGAACTTTCTCTGGAGTAAAGTGTTTTAGGTTTTCATAAACAGTCCATGTTTTGTCTTTTTCTTGAATAAAAATTCTTTTAGGAAAAGGTTCTCTCTTTTTACCAATATAGTCAGGTAAAAATCCGTCCTCTTCTGCCATTTCCATCGTTCCTATGGTCAAAAAAAATTTCCCTTTTTCATCAAAAAGATCATCCCATGTAACTTTCCCTTTATGATACTCCCAATCAGTTACGGAGTAGAGATTTGTCACTGCTTTATGTTTATTTAAGTCTCTTTTTGTGTTCATTCTAAATTTCCCATTTTTATTGCTATCGCCTATAAACTATCCTATAAAAATCCTTATATGTTAAACCTTGAACAATCGCTCCGATTAATAATCCATAGATAAGGTTATTGTAAAAATTGAAAGATAATAGAATCGCCAAACCGATAATTGCTATAAACCAATGATGGAGATGAATTATATAATTCTTTGTCTTAAATGTTAAAGATTTAAACCTTCCTTGTTTTCCTTCTCTTCCTCCAGAACAAAACGCGGCAATTAGATATCCAAAGATAAGACCAGCACATAATATTAAAAAATTCATATATTTAATTGTACAAAATTTTGTCCAAAAACCCCTTTCTTAACGATTTTTTGTTCGGCGTAGAATGTTTAGAGGTTGAACCTTTAAACATTTATTTTAGTTTATATTTTTTCGCTATCTCTCCCAAGCTAAAAAGTCTCTTGCCTCGGCTTTCCTCAAGGGCAATATTAAATCTTGTTGCCTCTTTCAAGTCCTCAATTGTTTGTTCAATTTCCTCCCATTTTTTAAGAGGAAAAATTACTATTGGTTCTTTGCCAATATTTATTGAATTTTTTTCCATTACTTTAACCATATAATTTTGTGATCACATTCACAGTATTATGTTAAATTTTGCGTATTATCAGACAAAATTGTCCACAAATTTCAGGGGGAAATCCGACTTCCCCCATTCTTTCCCCAGCCCTTAATCGAATTTTTGCTTTAGATAATCAATGAGATTATCTATTTTTATTCTCTCTTGCTTCATCGTGTCACGATCGCGGATGGTGACAGATTTATCTTCTAAGGTGTCAAAGTCAACTGTGACACAAAAAGGCGTGCCTTGCTCGTCTTGACGACGGTAACGGCGTCCGATTGAACCCTGCTCGTCATATTGACACATAAAATCTTGTTTAAGTAATTGGTAAATTTCTTTTGTTTTCTTAACCAATTTTGGTTTATTTTTTACTAAGGGAAAAACAGCGATTTTAATCGGAGCTAATTTTTTATGGAACCTTAATACTGTCTCTGATGCTTTCGTAGATTCGGTTGTTTTTGTTCTACCTCCAGATACTTCTTGGTATGCCTCGGTCAAAAAAGCCAACAAACTTCTCTCAACTCCAACCGATGTTTCAATAATGTGAGGAATATATTCTTTTTCTGTTTTTAAATCCTTGTATTTCAAATCTTCTTTGCTAAATTTACTATGTCGAGACAAGTCCCAATCACCTCTATTATGAATTCCTTCAATTTCCTGCCAGCCAAATGGGAATTTGTATTCTAAGTCAATCTGTCTTTGAGCGTAATGGGCTCGTTCTCCTTCTGGAATTTCTGTCATCTTTAAATTCTTTTTATCAACGCCTAAATCCAAATACCATTTTAGTCGTTCTTCTTTCCAATAATCAAACCATTTATTTGCTTCTTCTGGATCGCAAAACCATTGCATTTCCATTTGCTCAAATTCTCGAGTACGGAAAATAAAATTCTTGGTAGTAATTTCGTTACGGAACGCCTTACCGATTTGCGCGATACCAAATGGCAACTTAGAACGACTCGTAGTTAAAACATTTTTGAAATTAACATAAATTCCCTGACATGTTTCTGGTCTTAAGTAAGCAACCGCACTTTCATCTTCCAAGGAACCAATGAATGTCTTCATCATTAAGTTAAATTGCTTTGGCTTGGTCAAATCACCTCCACATTCGGGACATTTATTATTCTCAATCCCATCTAATCTAAACCGTTTATGACATTGTTTACATTCTACTAATTCGTCTGCAAAGCCAGCTGACAAGTGTCCCGATGCATTCCAAACCTGTGGAGACATTAAAATAGAGGCGTCTAAACCAACGATATTCTCGTGGCATTGAAGCATATCTTTCCACCATTCTTTTTTGATGTTTCTTTTTAATTCAACTCCAAGTGGACCAAAATCATAACTGGAATTAAATCCTCCATAAATTTCCGAAGATGGAAAAATAAATCCTCGTCTCTTACATAAAGAAATAATTTTTTGCATTAAATCCTCCATAATAAAAATTATTGAATTTTACCTTGTTCTCCAAATACTTTTGTTGTTATAGCCGAACTCGTTGCCTCCACATGTTCTTCTGTCCACTTATCAAAAGCACTAAATGTTGTTTTTCCAAGCAACTCAGCAAATTTTCCTTTTTGATTACTAGTAGCTTTAAGTTGAATTTGAAAAGCAAGTTGCGACGGAACCTCTCCTTGATTAGGATCTAAGTCACCTATTGACCAAACAATTTCTCTGGTAATTGGGTCAAAAGCAAGTTTTTGAGGAGTAACTTTGCCTGTCAATTTTACTTGTGGAGGCAGGGTTGATTGTATCTTTGCATCTTCTATTTGATTATAATAATTTTTAGCTTTCCAAATGATCGTAAATAAATTTTCTTCTCCTGTTTGAAGCGGAAATTTAGCTTGACTTCCGAAAATTTCATCATCAACATATGGACTTTGGTCTAATTCAAGTTTAGTCCTAACTTTTGAGACAAATTTTCTTCTTGCTTGTCCTAAAACAACTTCATTCTCAAGTTTAGCTTGATTAATATTTGCAACCTCTTCCTTAAGATTTATCCAAAGTTCTACAATTCCCTCTTCTCCAGCATTTAAAAACTGAAGTTTCGGAACATCGTGCCAATCCCAAATAATTGAATTATCCCCTGATCCAGATTGTCCTTTTAGGGAACGAACGCTCTCAAAGTCAAACAAATCACTATCAAATTTGTTGGCTAAAAATAAATGTTGCAATGGATTGCTACCGATATTTCTGAAAATAATCTCGTAATGAAGAAGATCACCGGATTTAGCAATATAGTCAGAGGAATTATTTATTAGCTGACTAATATATAAAGAGGGTTCAATTATTTTCACTTGCTTAATCGCCTGTTTTAGAACAATAAATTCTCCTCTCTGCCAGATTCCAATTTGCGATTTAAAAACTTCTGTAGCCCCTGTCTCGCCTCGCAAACTACCCTTAATATCTATTCTTCCGCCTTCGGCCTTACTTAAATTAGAAATTTTCCACTGATTATCGGAAATGCCTCTTGGGTCAGTCTCTTTAAGTTCAAATGCCGTGGGATAATCTACTTTTATTTCTAAGTCTGAAAGGGGATAATCGATGCTTGAAAAATAATTTAAAGAAAAATTCATTTCTTGGCCACTTCCAACTCCAGATGGAATGTCAAATTCAAAAGTTAAAGGAACTTCATCTATCGTAGCTAAATGAC